>OFGR01000594.1_pt1 | contig 35538 bp, 25 predicted proteins | sample 1521811 | NCBI WGS metagenome assembly OFGR01 (sample SAMEA3504098, study PRJEB24116) | mouse gut metagenome | biome: mouse gut; feature: mouse-associated habitat; material: faeces | place: Denmark | collected 2011
TGCACTGCTCGCTGCTTGCAGAAGAGGCTATCCATGCGGCGCTGTGGGATTATGCACAGAAACATGGGCTCAAGATCGAGGGCCTTGAAAAACCGAAATCGGATATCCATGAGGACGAGGAAGAAGAGGAATATTAAAACAGCAAATGCATATATCCTGTGACGGGTGAGGATTAAAGGGAAAAAATATGAAAAAGAAAAAAGTAGTAGTAGGCATGTCGGGCGGAGTTGACTCTTCCGTCGCGGCATGGCTTCTAAAGGAACAAGGATATGAGGTCATCGGCGTGACGATGCAGATCTGGCAGAAAGAGGAGCGGGCTTTTGCGGAGGAAAACGGGGGATGCTGCGGCCTGAGCGCCGTGGAGGATGCGCGCCGGGTAGCGGAGCAGCTCGATATCCCCTACTATGTCATGAATTTTAGAGAGGAATTTAAAGAAAAGGTCATCGATTATTTTGTGGAGGAATATCTCTGCGGGAGAACTCCAAACCCGTGCATTGCATGCAACCGCTATGTGAAATGGGAATCTCTTTTAAAGAGGAGCCTTGAGATCGGCGCAGATTATATTGCTACCGGGCACTATTCCCGGATCCGGCAGCTCCCGAACGGAAGGCTTGCCCTGCGGATGTCCGCCACCAGTTCCAAAGACCAGACTTATGCTCTTTACAATCTGACCCAGGAGCAGCTTAAGCGGACGCTGATGCCGGTGGGAGGATTTCATAAGGATGAGATACGGGCCATGGCGGAGCTTGCCGGGTTTCGTATCGCGGCAAAGCCGGACAGCCAGGATATCTGCTTTGTTCCGGACGGAGATTACGCATCCTTTGTGGAGGCTGCGGCAGGAGAACGTTCTTTGCCGGGGAATTTTGTGTCGCCGGAAGGTACGGTCCTTGGCCGTCATAAGGGGATCATCCACTATACGGTAGGACAGAGAAAAGGCCTTGGCATCGCGCTGGGCTATCCGGTGTTTGTGCTGGAAATCCGCCCGGAGACCAACGAGGTGGTTCTGGGAAACGGGGAGCAGACCTTGTCGCGCTATGTGCGGGCGAACCGGATAAATTTCATGTCCGTTCCCGGGCTTGACAAGGAGATGCGGGTGTGGGCGAAGATTCGCTACAACCACAAAGGCGCCTGGTGCAAAGTGCGGATGTCGGGGGAAGATGAGATTCTCTGCGAATTTGAAGAGCCCCAGCGGGCGGCGGCGCCGGGGCAGGCGGTAGTGCTGTATGACGGTGAAGTGGTCCTTGGCGGCGGTATTATTGTAGGAAATCATTAGAATCAGGCTTGATGCGCCGGAAGGGGCATATATTAGATAGAAGAAAAAGAGGATTGGCAGGAGGATAGTATGATAAAAACAGATGTACATATGCATACGGATTTTTCCCATGATTCCGACAGCACACCGGAGCAGATGGCAGAAGGCGCTATAGAAAAGGGGCTTGAGGCCATCTGTTTTACCGACCATTATGATAAGGATAATATGGATTGGGGACCGGAGGATATCTTTGACCCGGAGAAATATTTTGAAAAGATGCGGCAGGTACAGGAGAAGTACCGGGACAGGATCCGCATCCGAATCGGGGTGGAATTGGGGCTGCAGCCTCATCTCGGCGGATTTTATAAGGAATTTGCGGAAAAATATTCTTTTGATTTTGTCATAGGTTCCGTCCACTCGGCAGAAAGGTCGGATATCGCCCAGAAGAGGATATTTGCAGGGAGGACGGATGAAGAGACTTACCGGGTCGTTTTCCAGGAAATGATAGAGGATGTGAAAGCATACCACGGTTTCGACGTCTTTGGTCATGTGGACTATGTGGCGAGGTACGGCAGGGGGCAGGAAAAAGAATACTCTTATAAGAGATTTGCAGATGAAATAGACACGCTCCTTCGCATCCTGGTTGATAATGGATGCGGGATTGAGCTGAATATGTCCGGGTTGAAATACGGGCTTCCCTTTGCACATCCCCACGCGGATGTGCTGAAGAGATACCGGGAGCTGGGAGGAGAGATCATCACGGTAGGAGCCGACGGACACAGGCCGGAGCATATTGCCTATGATTTCCATAAGGCACAGGGAATACTTGAAGAGTGCGGATTTAAGTATTATGCAGAGTTTAAAGAACGCAGGCCCATCTTTTTTAAAGTATAGAAGGTGCTTATTGCACAGTTTTTCCATCAATGATATAATAGCCCATAGAAAAAAGGAACATGGGGGACGTGATACATAATGAAAAGAAAGGTTTGCAGTTTGGTCCTGGGCATGGTGTCTGTCGCACTGCTGGCCGGATGTAAAGCAGACAAAGAGGAGAATTATGCGGAAACGCAGCAAAAAAAGGTAGAGCTGACAGTGTGGGGAGCCGAAGAGGACGAAGAGCTGATGGGTAAGGTTATCCAGAGCTTTGAGGAGCACTATCAGGGCAGGGCGGATTTTCAGATATCCTTTCAGGCTCAGAGTGAATCAGGATGTAAAGACGTGCTGCTGAACGGGCTGGAGGAAGGTGCGGATGTATTCACTTTTGCAGATGACCAGCTAAGCTCGCTTGCAGCGGCCGGAGCGATTGATCCGGTTGGGAAAGAAGAGATTAAGGACAGTGCCTTGCCGGCGGCTGTGGAGGCAGCCTCTGTGGGAGATACGCTGTATGCATATCCGCTGACGGCGGATAACGGATATTTTTTATATTACAATAAAAAGTATTTTTCGGATAAACAGGTGGAGACGCTGGATGATATATTGAAGGTTGCGGCGGCTGAGAATAAATTGTTTGTGATGGATTGGTCCTCGGCCTGGTATGTATACTCTTTTTTCGGGAATACAGGGCTGGAGATCGGACTTAATGACGACGGGATTACCAATTACTGCACATGGAACAAGTCGGACGGGGATATTAAGGGAACCGATGTTGCGCGCGCCATGCTTGATATCGCAGGGAGCCGCGGATTTGACAGCCGGACAGATGAGGAATTTCTTAGCGGGGTGAAAGACGGTTCTGTCATTGCGGGTATCAGCGGAGTGTGGAATGCAGTGGCGATCGGGGAAGCCTGGGGAAAGGATATGGGAGCATCTAAGCTGCCGTCCTATACATGCGACGGACGTCAGGTGCAGATGGCTTCCTTTTCAGGGTGCAAGCTGATTGGCGTAAATGCGTATTCAAAGCACCCTGTATGGGCGGCGAGGCTTGCAGAGTGGATTACGAACGAGGACAACCAAACGCTCAGGTTTGAGATGCGGGGCCAGGGCCCGTCTGACCTTAAAGTGGCAGACTCTGAAGAAATCAGGCAGTCTCCTGCAATCGCTGCCCTGCTGGAACAGTCGGAATACGCCCAGCTGCAGCGGGTGGGCGGAAAATTCTGGGATCCGGTCTCAGAGTTTGCAGGAAATATGGCCGCGGGAAATCCTTCCGGGGAAAGCCTGCAAAAGCAGCTCGACAAGATGTCAGAGAATGTCTGCGGAAGATAAGCTATATGTTGAAAGGAACTGTGGAATAAGATGAAGAATAAGCTCAGCATACAACAGCGTCTTATACTTCCCATTATCCTTTTGGGGGCCGTGGCGCTGATATCGAATATTTTATCAGTTTTCAGTGTTAATAATGTGAATTCGAATGCCTCGAAAATTGTAGATAATTACATGGTTGGTTCGGAACTCCTCCAGAATATCCGCCACACGACTACAAATATCCATAAGATGGCATTGTCCCATATCGTTGCGACGGATTATGACACGATGATCAGCGTAGTGGCGCAGATAAAGGAACAAGAAGAGATATTGGAGGCATACTTAGAAGAATATGAAAAATATGTGGCGGAGGATGAAAAGGAAATTTACAGTCAGCTGCTGAATAATTATGATTCTTTTAAACATTCTCTGGTCTATCTTGTATGTGCCAGTGCAGACAGCAAGACGCAGGACGCGTATGCCTATGCAAATGGTGATGTGGCGGCCTTTGGCGCGGCAATTGAAAGTAATACGGATGAGCTGTATGCGGCTGTCAGCGAGAGGACTGACAATGCGAGGAAAAGGCTCCTTTTTGTCTATATCGTGTCTCTCGTCATCGTGGCTGCGGCTATTGTGACATGTGCAGTTTTAGTGATGGCGGCTGTCAGGATTATAAAAAAATATGTGATTACGCCGATCAAGGGAGCCGTGCATACGCTCCAGGACAGCTCGGAGAGGCTTGACGGGGTGGCAGGCGAGGTGCTTAAGCGTACACGGACGTCGGAGGAAAGCGCGGGGGGCCTGTCTTCTCTGACAGAATCGCTGTCCGGCTCTATTCAGAAGGTGGCGAATAATGCGGCGAATATCAACAGGAACGCTGCAGACATCAAGGTGGATGTCCAGGATATGGCAGAGGAGTGCGGTGCAATTACCGAGTATTCTTCCGGGATGAAGGTGCGCGCCAGCGAGATGGAGGAATTTGCCCAGACAAACACAGAGATTATCCGGAAAAAGGCGGCGGATATCCTGGAAGAGCTTGGGGAGGCGATCAAGAACAGCAAGAGCGTCGATCAGGTGAACAGCCTGACGAAGGATATCGTAGCGATTGCATCGACGACGAACCTAATTGCGCTTAACGCTTCCGTGGAGGCGATGCGGGCCGGCGAGGCGGGAAACGGCTTTGCGGTGGTGGCAGGAGAGATTAAGACACTGGCGCGTTCCTGCGGAGAAACGGCGGAACGGATACAGGAGGTCAATGAGGTAGTTACCAGCGCGGTGTACAATCTTTCCAGGCACTCGCAGGATATGGTGGACTATCTGAACGATACGATCCTGACGGAATTCCAGGAATTTGTAAGCTCAGGCAGGAAGTATAAAGAAGATGCGGATTACGTAAAAGAAAAGATAGACGCGTTTAACAGCCGGACAGACAGGCTCAGCAATTCCATGACAGAGATAGCGGATTCCATCGGGAGCATCACAAAGGCAATCGATGAGGGCGCCGCCGGGATTACAGGCGCGGCGGACAGCACGAAAGGGCTGGTGGACGACATAGCGGATATCGCTGCGCGCATGGATGTGAACCGGGAGATTGTGGTAGAGCTGAAGAAACAGATGGAAGTATTTGCGGATTTTTAATGCAGGGAGTAAGGAAAACCCAGATTTTACAGGATTTAGGGAATTTAGAGCCAAAAAATAGAAAAGATACTTGAATTTTTGTATGAGATTTAGTACAATACCAAGTAGTTGATGATTCTTTAACAATGTTAGAGTCGTCAAGAAGGCTGTGTAACCAGTTAATAAAACTTTTAGGAGGAATTTAATCATGGCAGTAAAAGTAGCGATTAATGGATTTGGACGTATTGGACGTCTTGCATTCAGACAGATGTTCGGAGCAGAGGGATACGAGGTAGTTGCGATCAACGATTTGACATCACCGAAGATGCTCGCGCACTTACTTAAGTACGATTCTTCTCAGGGCAAATACGCTTTGGCTGACAAGGTAGAGTCTACAGAGGATTCTATCATCGTTGACGGAAAAGAGATTAAGATTTATGCAAAGGCTAACGCTGAGGAGCTTCCATGGGGCGAGATCGGTGTTGACGTAGTTCTTGAGTGTACAGGTTTCTATACATCCAAGGAGAAAGCATCTGCTCACGTTAAGGCAGGCGCTAGAAAGGTTGTTATTTCCGCACCGGCTGGAAACGACCTTCCGACTATCGTTTACAACGTAAACCATGACACGCTGAAAGCAGAGGATACAGTTATTTCTGCAGCTTCCTGTACAACAAACTGCCTGGCTCCTATGGCTAAGGCTCTTAATGACCTTGCTAAGATCAAATCCGGTATCATGTGCACGATCCACGCTTACACAGGCGATCAGATGACACTTGACGGACCGCAGAGAAAGGGCGATTTAAGAAGATCCCGTGCAGCGGCAGTTAATATCGTTCCGAACAGCACAGGCGCAGCCAAGGCAATCGGCCTTGTTATCCCGGAACTGAACGGCAAGCTTATCGGCGCTGCTCAGCGTATTCCTACACCGACAGGCTCTACTACGATCCTTACAGCAGTTGTTGAAGGCAACGTAACGGTTGACGAGATCAATGCAGCTATGAAAGCGGCAGCTACAGAGTCCTTCGGATATAACACGGACGAGATTGTATCCAGCGATATCATCGGTATGAGGTTTGGTTCCCTGTTCGATGCTACACAGACAATGGTATGCCCATTAGACAACGGCACGACAGAGGTTCAGGTAGTATCCTGGTATGACAATGAGAACTCTTACACAAGCCAGATGGTAAGGACAATCAAGTACTTCTCAGAATTAGGATAATTATTTCCTTAGAAACAAGACTCAGCCAAGGGTCCGGTCTTTTGGACCGGGCCCTTTTACCATTCATTTTATTTATGATACCTTATATTTTACAGGAGGCAATGTATTATGCTTAATAAAAAATCGGTTGACGATATCAATGTAAAAGGCTTAAAAGTTCTTTGCAGATGTGATTTTAACGTGCCGCTCATTGACGGAAAGATTACAGATGAGAACCGCCTTGTGGCAGCTCTTCCGACAATCAAGAAACTGGTTGCGGACGGCGGGAAGGTAATTCTCTGCTCCCACCTTGGAAAGCCGAAGGGAGAGCCGAAACCGGAGCTTTCTCTTGCGCCGGTAGCAGTTCGCCTGTCTGAGCTTCTTGGACAGGAAGTGAAGTTTGCCGCAGATGCAAACGTAGTGGGCGAGAATGCCAAGGCTGCAGTTGCAGCTATGAATGACGGAGATGTTGTCCTTCTTGAAAATACACGTTACCGCGCAGAGGAGACAAAGAACGGAGAGGCGTTCAGCAAAGACCTTGCATCCCTCTGCGACGTATTTGTAAATGACGCGTTCGGAACCGCGCACCGGGCGCACTGTTCCAACGTGGGCGTGACACAGTTCGTTGACGCGGCGGCAGTGGGATATCTCATGCAGAAAGAGATTGACTTCCTTGGAAATGCGGTAAACAACCCGGAGAGGCCGTTCGTGGCTATCCTTGGCGGAGCAAAGGTTTCCAGCAAGATTTCCGTAATCGAGAACCTTCTTGACAAGGTGGACACGCTGATCATCGGCGGAGGCATGTCCTATACGTTCAGCAAGGCACAGGGAGGCAGCGTAGGCGGGTCTCTTCTTGAGGCTGACTACTGCGAGTATGCGCTTAACATGCTGAAAAAAGCAGAGGAGAAAGGCGTGAAGCTGCTCCTTCCTGTCGATACGGTTATCGCAGATGATTTTTCAAATGATGCAAACTCTAAGGTTGTGACCTCCGGCGAGATTCCGGACGGATGGCAGGGGCTTGACATCGGGCCGAAGACAGTTGAGATATTCTGCGAGGCAGTGAAAGACGCGAAGACTGTTGTATGGAACGGGCCGATGGGATGCTTTGAGATGCCGAAGTTTGCCACAGGCACAGAGGCAGTAGCAAAAGCATTGGCTGATACCGAGGCTGTGACGATCATCGGCGGCGGAGATTCCGCAGCAGCAGTAAACCAGCTGGGATATGGCGACAAGATGACCCATATCTCCACAGGCGGCGGAGCATCCCTTGAGTTCTTAGAGGGCAAAGAGCTGCCAGGCGTAGCAGCGGCAAATAACAAATAATTTTTTGGAGGAATTTTAAAATGGCAAGAAGAAAGATTGTTGCAGGCAACTGGAAGATGAATAAGACACCGAGCGAGGCAGTTGCTTTAGTTGAAGAATTAAAACCGTTAGTGGCAAGCGAGGATGTTGACGTAGTATTCTGTGTTCCGGCTATCGACATCATCCCGGTTGTTGAGGCATGCAAAGGCTCCAACATCCAGGTTGGCGCTGAGAATATGTATTTTGAGGAGAGCGGCGCCTACACAGGCGAGATCGCTCCGGCAATGCTTGTGGATGCAGGCGTAAAATACGTAGTTCTCGGACATTCTGAGAGAAGAGAGTATTTTGCGGAGACAAGCGAGACCGTAAATAAGAAGATGCTGAAAGCTTTTGAGCACGGCATCACGCCGATCATGTGCTGCGGTGAGACATTGGAGCAGAGAGAGCAGGGCGTGACCATGGACTTTATCCGCCAGCAGGTGAAAGTTGGTTTCCTGAATGTTACGGCAGATCAGGCGAAAGAGGCAGTTATCGCTTATGAGCCGATCTGGGCGATCGGAACGGGAAAGACCGCTACGACAGAGCAGGCTGAGGAAGTGTGTGCAGGAATCCGAGCATGCATTGCTGAGATTTATGATGATGCTACAGCGGCTGCTATCCGCATCCAGTACGGCGGGTCTGTAAACGCAGGGAATGCGGCGGAGCTGTTTGCACAGGCTGATATCGACGGCGGTCTTGTAGGCGGCGCGTCACTGAAGGCTGACTTCGGAAAGATTGTAAATTACAAGTAAAGAAAGTGCCGGTATCAGGCATGAAAAAGCCGCCCGTCTATGCTGGCGGCTTTTTCGGAGCATTAGATTTTTCTGATTGAAAATATGAAGGAGATTAAGAAAATGGGCAAAAAACCAACGGTTTTAATGATATTAGATGGTTACGGACTGAATGAGAAAGCTGCCGGGAATGCGGTGGCGGAGGGCAGGACTCCGGTTATGGACAAGCTGATGGCGGAGTGTCCGTTTGTCAAGGGAAATGCCAGCGGCCTGGCAGTGGGCCTGCCGGACGGACAGATGGGAAACTCTGAGGTCGGACACCTGAACATGGGTGCAGGGCGTATCGTGTACCAGGATCTGACAAAGATTACAAAGGCGATTCAGGAGGGTGATTTTTTTGAAAATAAAGCGCTCCTTGCCGCATGTGAGAATGTGAAGAAGAATGACAGCGCGCTCCATATGTACGGCCTTGTGTCTGACGGCGGCGTACACAGCCATAACACGCATATCTACGGACTTTTGGAGCTGGCGAAGAGACAGGGGCTTAAGAAGGTTTATGTACACTGTTTCTTAGACGGGCGCGATACGCCCCCGGCATCCGGCAAGGAATATGTGGAAGAGCTGGCGGCAAAGATGGAAGAGATCGGCATCGGCGAGATCGCTACCGTGATGGGGCGCTACTATGCCATGGACAGAGATAACCGCTGGGATCGTGTGGAGAAGGCTTACCGGGCTATGGTCTATGGAGAAGGCGAGACGGCGGAGAGCGGGCCGGAAGGAATACAGATTTCCTACGATAAGGACACGACAGACGAGTTTGTGCTGCCTACCGTTGTGATGAAGGATGGAGCTCCGGTTGCCACGATTAAAGACAATGATTCTATTATCTTCTTCAACTTCCGCCCGGACCGCGCAAGGGAGATTACGAGAACTTTCTGTGACGATGGATTTACCGGATTTGACAGAGGAGCAAGGATCCGGACGACCTATGTATGCTTTACAGAGTACGATGTGACGATTCCGAATAAGCAGGTTGCTTTCGTAAAGGAAGAGATTACCAACACATTTGGAGAGTTCCTGGCAAAGAACGGCCTTAGGCAGGCGCGTATCGCAGAGACGGAAAAATACGCACATGTGACCTTCTTCTTCAACGGCGGCGTTGAGGAGCCGAACGAGGGAGAGGACAGGATTCTTGTGAATTCTCCGAAGGTTGCCACCTATGATCTGAAACCGGAGATGAGCGCCTACGAGGTATGCGATAAACTTACCGGGGCGATTAAGTCCGGGGAGTATGACGTGATCATCATCAACTTTGCCAATCCGGACATGGTAGGGCATACCGGCGTTGAGGAGGCTGCGATCAAGGCGATTGAGGCAGTGGATGAGTGCGTAGGAAAGGCTGTAGACGCGGTGAAGGAAGTGGGCGGACAGATGTTTATCTGCGCGGATCACGGCAATGCGGAGCAGCTAATCGACGACGAGACGGGCGAGCCTTTTACCGCCCATACGACCAATCCGGTTCCATTCATCCTGGTGAATGCCGATCCGGTGTATAAGCTTAAGGAGGGAGGATGCCTGGCGGATATCGCGCCGACGCTTATCGAGATGATGGGGTTAGAGCAGCCTTCAGAGATGACCGGGAAGTCTCTGCTTGTAAAGTAGAAGGATAATAAAGAGGCGAGATTAAGAACAAAGATAAAAGACAAGAGGGCTGTCCGGCGGCGGGCAGCCCTCGGTGGTTTGGGGATTTTTAGCTGTATCGGGAAAAGGAGACGCGGATGAATATTTTAATTGTGGAGGATGAGCCTGTCATCCGGCAGGAGCTTTTAGTCTTCCTTAAAAATGCAGTATATGAGGCGGTAGCCTTAGAAGATTTTGACAGGGTGGCAGAGGCTGTCTTTGATATTCGGCCAGATCTTGTGCTTTTAGATCTGAATCTTCCTGGAAAATCAGGATTTGACATCTGCACGGAAATCCGTGCAAAATCAGATGTGCCGGTCATTTTCCTCACAGGACGGTCGGACTCTTTGGATGAGCTTAACGGGATGCTGAGGGGAGGGGACGATTACATCACGAAACCTTTCAATCCCCCGATACTGCTGGCAAGGATAGCGGCAGTTTTAAAGCGGACAAGGAAAAATAAAGAAAATGAGGCAGCGCTGCTGAAATATAAGGGCGCAGAGCTTGACCTTGCAAAGGCTATCGTCAGTTTTAGGGGAAAAACAGCAGAGCTTTCAAAAAATGAGATGAAAATGCTGCACCTACTTATACGCAGACAGGGAGAGATTGTGCCGAGGGCGGACATGATAGAATATCTGTGGGATAATCAGGTTTTTATTGATGACAACAGTCTGAGCGTTAATATGACCCGCCTAAGGAACAAGCTGAATGATATCGGAGCCTGCGGCTTTATTGAGACAAAGAGAGGGATGGGGTACCGCATATGACGTTTGCAGAGTATATAAAGGATAAAGCTTTTCTGCTTGCGCTACATCTTTCCTGCATGTTCCTGCTCTTTGGATTTCTCATTGCAACAGAGTATCCGGCAGGGTTCTGCGTACTGATCGCAGTTTGCTGGGCGTTGATCGCATCCGCGTTTTTCGGGTTGGATTATTGCAGAAGGCGGAGCTATTTTTCGGAAATGTCAAAGATTTTGGAGCAGATGGATCAGCGCTATCTTCTGGGGGAGATGATGCGGGATTCCTTAAGGCTTGAGGACAGGCTTTACCGGGAGATGATACGGTCTTCCAACAAGTCTGTTATCGAGAAGATACGCGCTGCCGAGCAGGAGAAAAAGGAGTACCGGGAGTTTATCGAAAGCTGGGTGCATGAGGTAAAGGCTCCGATTACAGGAATCTCCCTAATCTGCGGGAACAACCGGGGAGAGATTGCCGGAAAGATACAGCTAGAAAACAGCAAGATTGAAAACTGCGTGGACATGGCGCTCTACTATGCAAGGTCAGATGAAGTGTACAAGGACTATATGGTACGGAACACAGACCTTTCGGAAGTTGTTTCGGACATCCTTGTGAAAAATAAGCATCTTCTTATTCAAAACGGGGTGCAGGCGGAATCTGACTGCAGGCATTCTGTGTACACGGATGGAAAGTGGATTTCATTTATTTTAAACCAGCTTGTGCAAAACAGCGTGAAATATAAAAAAGACGGCGGGGAGAAGATGCTTGTCTACACCAGGAAACGGGCGAAAAGCGTGGAGCTTATCTTGGAGGATGACGGGATTGGGATAAAAAAGGAAGATATGCCCCGCATATTTGAGAAGGGATTTACAGGGAGCAATGGGAGGAAGACGGCGCGTTCAACGGGGATGGGCCTGTATCTGTGCAAGAACCTTTGCGGGAAACTGGGGATAGAGATAGAGATTTCATCAAACGAGGGGGAGGGAACCAGAGCAGTCTTGAAGTTTCCGGTGGGGGAGTATTATGCGAGGGATGGAAATAAAAAAATTGAAAGAGACAATAAAGAACCCTTAGAAAGATTGGAATAATCTTTCAAAATTGTAAGATTCCTGTAATCTTACGTGATACAAAATTATACGGAAAGCTGATAAAATTACCCTTAGCTGACAGGAGGAAATTCTCACTGACAGGAAGGGTGATTTTTGTTCACTGAGGGTATACAATGAAGTGACAGGAGGGATTGCAGTATGAGTGAATACATCCGCATATGCGATGTGGAGAAATATTACGGGAACGGCGCAAATATCACGAAAGCGGTGGACAGGGTAAGCTTTAACGTGGGCCGGGGCGAGTTTGTGGGGGTGATGGGAGCGTCCGGCTCTGGAAAGACGACGCTCCTCAATATGCTCTCTACCATCGACCGGGTGACGGCGGGGCATATCTTTTACGGGAACACGGACATTACGGAGCTTTCGGAGGATGGCCTTTCGGAGTTCCGTAAGGGAAATCTGGGGTTTGTCTTTCAGGACTATAATCTTCTGGACACGCTGACGATTGAGGAAAATATTGTGCTGGCCATGACGATTCAGAAGAGAGGAAAGGCGGAGATCAAGGAGAGGTGCAGGGAAATGATGGGAATGCTTGGAATTGCCGATGTAGGCGGGAAATTCCCTTATCAGGTGTCGGGCGGTCAGAAACAGCGGTGCGCCTGCGCCAGAGCCCTGATTAATAGGCCGCAGCTCCTTCTTGCGGATGAGCCGACGGGGGCGCTGGATTCTAAGGCGGCGCAGACGCTGCTTGAGGCTTTTTCCCGGATGAATAAGGAACTTGGGGCGACGATCTTCATGGTGACACATGATGCATTTTCGGCCAGTTATTGCAGCAGGATCCTGTTTCTCAAGGACGGGAAGATATTTCACGAGCTGATACGGGGGGAGCGGATGAGAAGGGTGTTTTTAAATGAGATTCTTGACGTTCTGTCTCTGACGGGAGGTGAGCTTTCGGATGTTAGGTAAGCTTGCGGTAAGGAATGTGAAACGCTCGGCCAGGGATTATCTGGTGTACGTCCTCACCATGACTTTTGTGACGGCGCTGATGTTCGCCTTTAACAGCGTTATCTTCTCGCCGGATATCAGGCAGCGGGTTGACCAGGTGGGGATTATGGCGGCGCTTGTGGGGATTGCTACATTTTTCATCGTAATCATCGTGGCATGGCTCATCAACTACATGGTGCGGTTTATGCTTGAAAAGCGGAGCAGGGAATTTGGGACGTATCTGCTTTTGGGGCTGAAAAAGAAAGAGATTTCAAGACTGTACATGCGGGAAAATATGCTGATGGGCGCGGGGGCGTTCGGAGCGGGGCTCCTGTTTGGGGTACTGCTGCAGCAGATTCTCATGGCGGTGCTGTACACGATGATACAGACGGATTACGAGGTGCATCTGGAGTTTAACTTATGGTGTGTCCTGACTACGGCGGGATGCTACGGCGGCTGTTATCTTTTGGCGCTTTTCCGCTGCAAGGGCAGATTTAAGAAGATGAATATCTGCGACCTGATGAGCGCGGGCAGCAGAAATGAGGAGGTCAGGGAATCCCATGAACGGGCAAAGAGGTGGCTTTTGCCGTTGTCTTTAGTGTTTCTTTTTCTGTTCGGTCTGCAGCTGTTCTTCGGGGGGCTTTTCGGCGGGTGGAACGGCGGAACGGTCCTGGGTTTTCTCATAGGGCTGGTGCTGACTATTTACCTTTTTTACACCGGCCTTGCGTCTTCCATCGTGTGCTATATCCGGGGGGAGGGAGAGGGCATCTATAAGGGGCAGAATTTGTTTCTGTTAAGGCAGCTTTCCTCGAAGATCAAGACGATGCGGTTTACTATGGGAACGATAACGGCGCTTTTTATGCTGGCGTTTTTAGGCTGTACGGTGGCGCTGATGTTTGGCGATTACCAGGATAAGGTATTAGAGGAGAAGTTTCCTTTTGACGTGCATGTGTACAGCGGAAACGTGGAGGACGATTTCAGGGAGGAACTTGCGGTGATTGAAAAGGAGGCCCGGATAAAGGAGGCTTACCGTTACCGCATCTACACGGACAAAACGGCTCAGATGAATACGTGGCTCTATACTCATCTGCGGGTGTTTGGAAATATGTATGTTACGCCGGATGGAGAGCCTGACAGGAAGGCGCTTGTCACACGGGATGACGGGTGTTACTGTGAGTTCGACACGTATATGCTGCTTTCGGATTACAATCATCTGCGGGAAATGCTGGGGTACGGCAAGATTTCCCTGGGGGAAGATGAATACGCCGTCCATATAAAGAAAAGGGTGCTGGGGGAGATGGGAGATTTCCCGGGGCAGCTTAATGTGAGGGGAAAGGCGGGAGAGCTTTCGTTCTCAGAATATTATACAGAGCCATTCTCCCAGGACGGGCATAACGGCGGCGATTATGTGATCGTAGTGCCGGACGGCGCCTGTGAGCTCACGCCTTACTATGCGGAGCTTGCGGCGGACATCGAAGGGGAGGCTTTAGAAGGGCTTGACGGACGGCTGGATGAGCTGGATAAGAAAGACGTATACAGCTATCTGGACTGGGGGGAGGACGAAGAGGAGCAGTCCGGCCCCGATAATTCCTGCTGCGGCTCTGACGCTATTATCACTTATGCAGCGGTGAATCTTGTGAGGGACAATGTGATCCCGGAGGTGAAATATATGCTTTCTTCTATTGTATTTCCCTGCTTTTATATCGGGCTTGTGTTTGTGTGCGTGGCCCTTACGGTACTGTCGGTGCAGCAGTTAAGTGATTCGGCTAAGTACAGGTTCCGCTATGGGGTGCTGGGAAAGCTGGGCCTTAGCAGGCGGGAAGTGGCAGGCGTCATCAGAAGGCAGCTTATGGTCTATTATCTGTGCCCGGCGCTTTTTGCGGCAGTGATTGCGGGGATTATCGCGCTGTTTATCAGCAGGAAGTTTATCTTTTACACAGGGGTGGAGACAGGGGTTTTTCAGTATTTTGGAATCTCGTTTTTGCTGTTTTTCGGGGTTTATGTGCTGTATTTCCTGACGACCTATGTGCAGTTTCGGCAGAATGTGGAGAGCGGGGATTGACAGAGTATATACGCTGGAGAGAAGGAGACGTTCAATATAGTTTGGGGATTGGACGTCTCTTGGGGTTTTTGCAGCTTTATTTTGGAGGAGATTTTTTTATCGGAATTTCCCTGGGTTTTTGGCATTTTTTCAATGTGGGGTTGCTGCAACTATATGATATGGATAACTCCCTGAATTTTAGGACGAAATGTTAAAACAAGAGATTTCTTGTAAATGGCAGATCATAAAATAAGATTACCTTTCAAAGCTGAGTGACAAGAATAAAGAGTAGATAGCTTAATGTTTTTGTGATACAATAGCGCTAAAGCCTGATAAAAAAATGGAGGCAAAATAACAATGATAAAGGACATTATGAATTCAAATGAAACAGTTCTTACCAATTCAAAAGAACTGGAAGTGTTAAAGGAGTATTTCCCGTCGTGTTTCAGATCAGATGCAAGCTTTGATATTGAAAGGTTTAAGGGCTATTTGAATGGCAAGGTGGTTGTGAAGAGTGAGGGGTATGAACTGAAATTTCTCGGCAAAAATTATTCTCGTCTTTTGGCATCTGTAGATTCTGCGACAGTAATCATTCCTGATAAAGAGCACAATGATAAATCGGAGAATAAAGACAGTCAGAATATTTATATATCCGGGGATAATTTGGATGGGCTAAAACATTTGATCAAAAGTTATGCCCATATGGTTAAGTGTATTTACATTGATCCTCCTTACAATACAGGTTCCGATGGATTTATTTATAATGACAGCTTTAATTTTACTGCTGAAGAATTGTCTGTAAAGCTTAGCATTGACGAAGAACAGGCAATGCGTATTCTTGATCTGACACAAAGAGGATCGGCATCTCACTCTGCATGGTTGATGTTTATGTATCCCCGTTTGCTGTTGGCAAGAGATTTGCTTACAGAAGACGGTGCGATCTTCATCTCCATTGATGATAATGAACAAGCAAATTTAAAACTGATCTGCGATGATATTTTCGGCGAGGAAAATTTTATTGGTATGTTTATTATTAATGCCTCTCCGAGTGCGATAGATTATGGGCATATGGCAAAGATGCATGAATATGCTTTGTTTTATTCGAAAAATTCTCTCAAGTGCATGACGTCTCAATTGCCGGATGATGAAAAATCTTTTAAATATACCGACGTAAAAGGGGGATTTAATATATACCCGCTTTATAATGGAAATATTGCCTTTAATCCATCTACACGCCCTAATTTATATTATCCATTTTATGTAAATCCCAATCAGAAATTGGATGATATATTTTATGAAATCAGCTTAGAAAAGAAATCAGGTTGGATTGAGGTATATCCTGTGTCTACGAAAAAGGAAGGTATTCCGCATGTATGGAGATGGGGAAAAGAAAAAGCCTTTCAGAATCTTAACGGCGAGATTGTGGGATATTGCAACGAAGACGGTGAGTACAGAATCGTACAAAAATCCAGACTTACAAAAAAGACGATACGCTCTCTTCTTATGGATAAAAGTATGTCAAGTCGTCGTGGAACATCTGAGATAGATGATCTTATGGGAGCTAAAGTCTTTTCTTTTCCCAAGCCCACGGAGTTAATCAGCACATTCTTAACTGTCGGTACATATGAAGAGGATGAGTGTATCATTGCCGACTTTTTCTCGGGTTCCGGAACAACAGCGCATTCAGCAATGAAATTGAATGCGAGGGGAGACAGGAAGATAAAATATTTGTTAGTGCAATTGCCAGAAATATGCGCTCCGTCTTCTGTGGCGTTGTCCGAGGGATATAAAACGATTGATGAAATTGGAAGAGAAAGAATCGTAAGAGCTGCCGGTAAAATAAAAGAAGAGTACCCAGATACAACTGCCGACCTTGGGTTTAAGCATTTTACGCTATCGGAGCCGACTCAGATGACCCTTGACAAATTGGAAAATTTTATACCTGAAGATCAGGGAATGTTTTTGACGAATGATATTCTCGCTGATTTTGGAACAGAGACTGTCCTTACCACCTGGCTTGTAGGGGATGGGTATGGTTTTAACGCGTCAGTTCAAAGAATCGATTTTGCGGGTTATACAGGATACTTCATTGATAAGCATTTATATTTGATAGATGCCGGGATTACAAAAGATGCAATTGCAGCAATTGCAGACAGATATGAAACAGTTGGGGAGTTTAATCCGGAGAATATAATTATCTTCGGTTACAGTTTTGTATGGACGATGACCGAAGAACTGAAAATAAATTTAGCAAGGCTTGAAGGTACGGAGAAAAATCTGCGTATTAACTTTGATGTCCGTTATTAGGAGGTGATTGTATGGATTTAATCCTCCAACAGGGATTGCCGCATCAGCAAAATGCCATAGATGCAGTTTGCAATGTATTCAAAGGTGTTTATATTTCCGCTCCTTCACAGTTTTATGAGAATCCGTCGTTTTCTTTGCAGGATCCGCATATTGCTGATAATATCAGAATTCTGCAGAGCAAACTTCCTGTAGAGTATCGTTCCCATATTACAGTCAGTGAATGCGGATATCTTAATCTTGATATTAAAATGGAAACAGGAACCGGGAAAACCTATGTATATACAAAAACGATTTATGAACTTCATAAGAGATTTGGGTTTAATAAATTTGTTATTGCTGTGCCGTCTCTTGCGATCAAAGCGGGCGCGGAACAGTTTTTAAAAGATTCTTATGCGAGGCGGCATTTCACTGACGGCTGTGGTTATGGGACAGAAATTGAAGTGCTGGTGTTGGAAACTCCTAAAAATAAAAAAAAGGGCCGGTCATATTTTCCCGGTGTCGTCAATGATTATATTAAAGGTTCCTGCCAGAATACGAAGAAGATATATGTGTTGCTTGCAAACATGCAATTGCTGACAAATGCTAAAATGCTGACACGTGATGATTATGATTATGGAGCCGAAGGGTTTTACAGGCCTCTTGACGCAATCGCCGCTACCAGGCCGATTGTGTTGATTGATGAGCCGCATCGTTTTTCACGCACTCAAAAGGCATTTAAGGTTATTCTGGAAGAGGTAAGGCCACAGGCTATCCTTCGGTTTGGGGCAACTTTTCCAGAGGCAACAACCGGACGTGGCAGGAATAAGATTGCAATAAAAGATTACCAGAATCTATTATATGACCTTAATGCCTGTGAATCGTTTAACCAGGGATTGATCAAAGGAATAGCAAAGGAACATTTTGAGCCTGTATCCAGAAAAGAAGAAAAAGTAAAAATTGTTTCTATAGACAGCAGAGAATCTGTTCGTCTTCAGTATAGAAAGAAAGGTGAGCCTGTAAAGAATGTTGTTTTAAAGAAAGGGGACTCGCTTTCTATTATCAGTACAGCCTTTGAAGGGATAACGATAGCGGCAATTGGCAGAAGTACAGTGGAATTTTCAAATGGAATAATGAAAACAACAGGAGAAGAACTGGATGTCGATATTTATATGACATCATATCAGGAGCAAATGCTCAGGCTTGCACTACAGCGTCATTTTGAAACGGAAAAGGTGAATTTTTGTAACAGGACATACAAAATAAAAACACTTGCGCTGTTCTTTATTGATGATATTACATCTTATCGTGTTGGCAATGACGGGAAATATCCGTATCTTTTGGCTAAATTTGAAAAACTTCTTAAAGAGCAGATTGAAAAAACAATTGTTTCTCTTGATAGCCATGATAAGGAATATAAAAAATACCTTGAGGCAAGCCTGGCGGATATCAGCGCCTGCCATGCCGGCTATTTTTCTCAGGATAACAGTGATTCTGATGAAGATATTGCGAAAGAAGTAGATATTATCTTAAATGGAAAAAAACAGCTTTTGTCTTTCGTCAATGAAAAAGGTGGTTATAATACTCTTCGTTTTCTGTTTTCGAAATGGACTTTGAAAGAAGGATGGGATAATCCGAATGTCTTTACAATTGCTAAACTTCGTTCCAGTGGAAGTGATAACAGCAAACTCCAGGAAGTTGGGCGCGGACTTCGTCTTCCTGTAGATGAAAATGGTAATCGGATCTCGAATGAGGAATTTGTGCTGAATTATATCGTAGACTTTACGGAGGCCGATTTTGCACAAAAACTGGTAGAGCAGATAAATGGGGAATTGCCCCAGGCTGCTAATATTTCTGAAGAGAAACTTGAAAGTGTTGCAAAGAAACTTGGAAAGACGTCGGATGACTTGTTTGAGGAGCTTTTGTTTAAACACTATATTGACAGACATAACAATATCAAAACAGAAACAAGAGATGTTTTTTTTGCAGAATATCCAGATTTTGCAGTAGGACTTGCATCAGGAAAGGTAAAGGATAGAAACAAAGATAAGGCGAAACCTGTAAAAATCCGTAAGGCCGTATATAAAGAAATAAAGGAACTTTGGGAAACAATAAATCATCGCTATCTGCTGTTCTATGATGATGAGCTTAATGATAATATGGAGGAAACGGTTCTTTCATTGTTTGAAAAACCAGGAGTTTTTACAGATCTGGTAATAAGAAGTCAAAGGGAGAAAGTTGGAAGTACAGGAACAGAAATGAATGTTTTAAGAGAATCCGGCGTTCAATTTGTTATGCATAAAACAATACCTTATCACATGTTTTTGAAACATATATCAAATGCAACAAATTTACCAATTAAGGTATTACATTCTGCATTATGTAAATATGCAAAGAAACATGGAACTGCTTTTACGGAATATATTAATGACAATTCTGTTGCGGGATTTTGTTCTGAATTTTCAACATGGAAAAATGAAAATCTGCAAGGAAGATTTCACTATGAATGCAGCAGATCACCGCTTGGAGCCACCGCATTGACTTATGTGGATGGAACTGTCAGAAATGAAATCGCTCAGGGCAGAATCGGAACAAAAATTGTGCCGGGTACGCCGAGTGCCAAATACTTATATGATTCCTACGCTTATGATTCTCCGCTTGAAAAAGACAATATCACTGCTGAAATAGAAGAGGTTATTGTTTATGGAAAAATTCCGCGGTCAAGCATAGCGATTCCTGTTATCACAGGAGGAATGTATAGTCCGGATTTTATGTATGTGGTGAAACGTGCGGATGGTGGAAAAGAATTAAATATTGTTGTCGAAACAAAAGATGTTGAGGGAAAGGCAGAGCTTAGAGGTACAGAAAAGGTCAAACTTGAATGTGCCAGAGTTTTCTTTGAGATGCTTAAAGCTGATGGATATACCGTTTATTTCAGAAATCAGTTGGGAAATAAGCAGATGATCCAGATTATCAATGAGATTATGGGAAGTTCTGATTGAGTGGTTGAGGATCAGAAAAAAACATCACAGAAATGAGAGGAAAGTTTACAATGTCCGGCAAGATAAGTAAAAAGAGAGTGTTTGATATTATACAGATAGGATATTACGGCGACTGGCAGAGCAAGGCTTTTGACGTCATGGTAATCGTGATGATCCTGATGAATCTGTTTATCGCCGTCTTCCAGACGTTTGAAGGCTCCGAGCCGTACCATGAGCTTTTAGCATTCCTGCCCTATTTTCTTCCTGTATTTTTCCTGGCGGGTGGGGTACGGAGATATATATCCGGTCACGATCGCAGGGCGCGTCTTCGGCATCATCATCACCTTCCTGGGGGTGGGGATGGTGGCGATACCTACGGGTATCTTGTCTGCCGGATTCGTGGAGCACTATACCAGGATAAAGACGATGAACGAGGCATCGGAGGAGAGTGACATCCGGTTTGTACAGCTCAGGGTGGGGGAAAACCACCCATGGACAGGCTTGAAGGTGAAAGAGCTCCCTCTGCCGCCGGGCCTAGAGGTGTGATGGCGGGAGAAAATATGACTTACAGGAGGTGTATGATGAAAGTGTATGGCACGTACTTTTTTGATTTGGACGGAACGATTACGGATTCTTCTCTTGGGATTACGAATTCGGTAATGTATGCGCTTAAGAAGTTTGGCATTGAGGAGGGCGACCGGAGGAAACTGTACAAGTTTATCGGGCCGCCGCTTACAGGCTCATTTAGGGAATATTACGGGTTTTCTGAGGAGAAAGCCGCGGAGGCGGTGAGATATTACCGGGAGTATTATCAGGATCGGGGGATTTATGAAAACCGGGTGTACGATGGATTCGAGGAGATGCTTAAGGCGCTTAAGGCGGCAGGGAAGAACCTTGTGGTGGCGACTTCCAAACCGGAGCCTTATGCAAGGGAGATTATTGATTATTTTAAGCTTTCGGGATATTTTGACTATGTGGCGGGAATGGAGCTTGACGGCGGGAGGGGAACGAAGGCGGAAGTGATCCGCTACGCCCTTTCTGCCTGCGGGATCGAGGATAAGTCAGGGGTTCTTATGGTAGGCGACCGGGAGCATGACGTGTTTGGCGCAAAAGATGCCGGAGTGGACTGTCTGGGGGTGCTGTACGGCTTTGGGAGCCGTGAGGAGCTTGAGCGGGCCGGGGCGGATTATATCGCAGAGACGGTGGAAGATATAGGCCGGATGAAATATGTGAGATAATATGGGGAGGAATAGGAAGATGAAATTATTTCAGGAGAAACCGATCGTGGAAAAATACAGCCGGGCGAAAGATTTTGTTTCGGAGTACGGGATTGGGAAAGGGGATTTTATCCTTGCTAGCAAAGGGGTGTATGAGAAGTATTTTGCGCCGCTGGGGCTTGAGGCGCATGTGGAGTACAAGGGCAAGTACGGCCAGGGGGAGCCGACAGACAGGATGATTGACGCACTCCTTTCGGATTTCCGGAAGGCCGGGTGTGAGCGGATTGTCGCCATCGGGGGCGGGGCGGTCATTGACATGGCGAAGATTCTGGTGCTTGGCGGGGACGTTGGGGCGGAGCAGTATTTTCGCAGGGAGGTTCCTTTAAAGAAGGTCCGCAAGCTGATCGCAGTGCCTACCACCTGCGGCGCAGGCTCGGAGGTGTCCAATGTGTCCATTGCGGAGATTTCCGGCATGAGGAGCAAGCTGGGCCTTGCGGCGGATGAGATCTATGCGGATGCGGCGGTGCTCATACCGGAGCTTTTGACGGAACTTCCGTACTTTTACTTTGCAACCAGCGCCATAGACGGGTTTATCCATGCTATTGAATCTTTTGTGTCACCCAGGGCGAATCTCTATACGGAGATGTTCAGCCAAAAAGCCATGGAAATGATCCTGGCGGGGTTTGGGCGGATTCTCTCAGAGGGAGAGGAGGCGAGGAAGGAGCTTTTGGATGATTTCCTGACGGCAAGCAACCTTGCAGGAATCGCCTTTGGCAATGCAGGAACGGGGATGGTGCATGCCATGTCCTATCCTTTGAGCGGAAAGTACCATGTGGCCCACGGGGAGGCAAACTATCAGTTTCTGACAGCGGTGTTTGGCTTTTACCAGAGAGAATGCCCGGAGGGGAAGATCAGGGAGCTGAACCGTTTTCTTGGGAGGATTCTTGGCTGCGGGGAGACGGCGGTGTATGATGAGCTGGAGCGGCTGTTTGACCGGATTATCGCCAGGAAGAAACTGAGGCAGTACGGCATGGCGGAATCTGAGATCTGGGAGTTTGCGGCCAGCGTGGAGAAAAGCCAGGGAAGGCTTTTGAATCAGAGCTATGTGAGGCCGTCGGCAGAGCAGATGGCAGAGGTGTACCGGAAATTGTGGTAGGGATATTTTACTCCTTTGTATAAAATAGCGGTTAAATCGCACAGGTGGAAAGTTTTGTGTAAACGGAGAACGGGCATGGATATTAAGGAATTGGAGATTTTTCATACAATCGCGCAGGAGAGAAGTATTAAGGGGGCGTCTAAGCTGCTCTATATGACGCCGCAGGGTATCAGCAAGGTTGTGAAGAACCTGGAGGCGGAGCTTGAATGCAGATTGTTTTTACGCAGCAGCCAGGGAATGGCGCTGACAGAGAGCGGGGAGAGATTGCTTTCCTACGCGGAGAGAGAGATTATGGAATATTACAACATGAAAAAAGACATTCTGCATATTGAGCAGTGTAAAAACCGTTTAGTAGATCTTCTGTCGGCATATGGTATCTTGCGGCTGGTGACGCCAGACTGCATCACAGCTTTCCGCGCCGCACACCCGGAAATAGATTTTCAATACCGGGAGTATCCGGATCTGCAGGCTGAGCGGCTATTTGCTGAGAAGGAGGGGAACGTGGCGTTCTCTATTGGGAAATTTGATGAGACAGCCTATGATGTGGTGCCGCTTGAAACATTTCCCATAAAATTGCTTGTGAATGAAAGGCATCCTCTGAGCAGGCGTGAGAGTGTGGCTATAAAGGATATTGAAGGGGAGCCACTTTATATTGAGAGCAGCCAGTTTGTCATTTACCACTTGATTGTGGGAAAATGCAGGGCGGCTGGGTTTGAACCTAATGTGGTGTTTGAGACCAGCGGGTTCAGTCTGTGCCATAAAATGGTGAAGGCTGGGAAAGGGATATCTGTCACTGTGGACTTTGTGTATGATGATATGAAGGGCAGCGGCATGAAACTGATTCCTTTTTCGGATGATGTGTATGAGTGGAATGCATGTATGATTACTCGGAAAGATGAGGCGGAAAATAAGGCAGTACAGATTTTCTGCAGGCATGTGGAGGAGTGGATTGAGAAAATCCGCCGGGGGGAGATTATACGATGAGGGATGCTGCAGGCTTTGTAGAAATATCTGTAAAATTATAGGGAGGCAGACATCACTGATTCGTTGACATACAGCAACAAATCGTTTCATAGAGACCGGATTTTCTGCGGAATGAACAAATCTCTTCCGCGGCATGTCCGGTCTTTTTGTGTGTTATTTTTGGATTATTGAAAAAAAGAATATATAAATACATTTATAGAAATTAACAATTTTTATTTGTGAATAAATATGTTTATTATAGAGACAAAGAAAAAAACAGGTTCTGATTGTTTCTATGAGGGAATCTTAAGATATTTGCTTATAGAGAAAAAGACGGCAGGACAAAGGAGGAATATTAAAATGATGAATGTAAAGATTGGGGCAAAAGAGGTAAGCTTAAAGAAGGTTCAGAAGGATGCTGAAGATTCCTACAGAGGAGGTTTTTTCTGCTGTGAGGCAGTGATGGACGCAATCCGCTCAAATTTTGAGATTGACGTTCCAAAAGAGGTTATCGGCATGGCATCAGCGATGTCTGTGGGCGCTGGGCGTTCCGGCTGTATGTGCGGCGCGCTGAATGGTGGGATCCTTGCCCTTGGCATGGTGTTTGGGAGAACGGAGCCATTAGGTCCGAAGGATCCAGATGTGAATAAATGCATGTCATACTCAAATGAGCTGCACAACTGGTTTAAGGAGAACAATAAAAAGAATGCGGTTTGCTGCAGGGTGCTTACAAGGGAATTTGACATGGGAAAGGGCGAGCATAAGGAGCAGTGCATCTGGTTTACCGGACTTTGCGCGTGGAAGGTGGCCGAGATTATGTGCAGGGAGCTTGGAATTGCGAACAGGGACGATGCAGAATAAAAAAGACTAATTCAGGAAAAATATATTGCAAGAATGAGAGAAAAGAGGTAAAAAAATTGAGAAATATAATTCAAAGAATACCGGTTCCTCTCTGTGGCGTGATGCTTGGAACAGCGGCTTTGGGTAATCTTTTACAAAGCTACTCGGAGGGAATCCGATATGTCTGCGGAGTGTTTGCAGCGTTTCTTCTGGTACTGGTGCTCTTAAAGCTGATAATGTTCCGGGAAAATGTGAAAGAGGATATGAAAAACCCCATCATGGCGAGCGTGGCAGGAACGTTTCCTATGGCTTTGATGATATTGAGCACGTATATAAAACCTTTTATCGGACAGGCTGCGTTTTATATCTGGATACTGGCGATCGCTTTGCATATTGTGTTGATTGTTTGGTTTACGGTGAAATTTACTGTAAAGATTCAGATGCCCAAGGTATTTGCAAGCTATTATATCGTATATGTGGGGATTGCGGTAGCAGCGGTTACTGCTCCGGCATATGAAAAGCCGGGAATCGGCGCTGCAGCATTCTGGTTTGGGTTTGTAAGCCTTATTGTGCTGATGGTGTTGGTGACTTACCGCTATGTGAAATTTAAGGAGGTTCCGGAACCGGCAAAGGCGTTGATCTGTATCTATGCAGCTCCGGCAAGTCTTTGCATTGCGGGGTATGTGCAGTCGGTAACGCCGAAGTCAAAAGGATTTCTGCTGGGGATGCTTGCTGCAGCGACAGTTCTTTATATTTTTGCGCTTGTCAAAGCGGTATTGTACCTTAAGTTTTCATTTTACCCCAGCATGGCGGCGTTTACATTCCCATTTGTGATTAGCGCTATTGCGACAAAGCAGACGGCAGCCTGCCTGATGAATATGGGAAGTCCAATGCCGGCGCTTAAGATGGCAGTGGTAGTTGAAACAGTGATTGCGGTGCTGTTTGTGGCATATGTGTATATGAGATTTATAATGGCGATATTTGGAGGGAAAAAGTAGGGAGGAATTATAAAGACAGCCTGCCAGTGAGTTTAGGTTCATTGGCAGGCTGATTCATTTCTCTCAAGTTAGGAAACTTTTCGGTATTCTTTCATGTTTAATCATTGTATGTTACAATGTAAATAACATGGAGGAAACAAAAGATGATCATACAATATAAAATATCAGGGGAAGGCAAGGAGGCGCTCATTCAGGTCATACGCTCCGCAAGGAAAAGCATTGGCTTGGAAGTTAGGGCGGGCGGAGAAGTATTTGCAAGGATACCGGGGAGGCTCTCGGACCGGGAGCTTAAAAAGTTTTTAGAAGAGCATAAAGGGTGGATATTCGATAAAGTGCGTCTTTCCAAGGAGAGGGAAGAAAAGAGGAAGGCAGTTGACGCGCCTCGGCTAGGGGAGATGACGGCGGCGCAGACTGTGAGGATGAAGGAAAGATTTCTTGAACGGGTGCGGCATTACAGCGGCTTAATGGGGGTTACCGTCGGAAGGGTAACGGTGCGGAGCCAGAAGTCACGGTGGGGGAGCTGCAGCGCGAAGGGAAACCTTAACTTTAATTATCTGCTCTATTTCCTGCCGGAGGAGCTTTTAGATTATGTGGTCGTGCATGAGTTGGCTCACAGAAGGCATATGAACCACTCAGGCGAATTCTGGGAGGAGGTGGGAAGATATTTTCCGGATTATAAGAGATGCAGGAGAGAGCTTAAGGAGATTAAGCTTCGGTCAGATTGAAGAAAGGGCAGATGTGTAAAAAGATATCCCTGGGGTATGCGAGGCATGCCGCAGGGATATCTATATGCTTATGGCTCCAGAGATTTGTGTGCTGTGGACAGCATAAGTTTCAGCCGGTTCAGCTGGTTTACTTCGCTGGCACCCGGGTCAAAGTCGATGGCTACGATATTTGACTCAGGGTGGCGCCTCCTCAGCTCTTTGATAACGCCCTTTCCTACCACATGGTTCGGAAGGCAGGCAAAGGGCTGCGTACATACGATATTAGGCGCACCGCTATGTATCAGTTCAAGCATCTCTCCGGTGAGGAACCATCCTTCCCCGGTCTGGTTTCCGAGAGAGACGATTTCAGATGCCATCTTCCCAAGCTCTTCAATCTTAGCCGGGGGATCAAAACGGCAGCTTTTCCTAAAGGCATCTGTGGCAGGTTTCCGGAGCCATTCCAAAAACCGGATCCCTAAGTTGCCCATCCGAGCCTTTGACTTCGCGAAACCTAGTTTCTCCGTTTTAAAATTCTGGTTGTAGAAAGAATAGAGCAGGAAATCTAATAAGTCTGGCACTACGGCCTCAGCGCCTTCGCTCTCCAGCAGTTCTACAAGATAATTGTTCGCCGCAGGGAGGAATTTTACGAGGATTTCCCCGACGATGCCTACCCGCGGTTTTTTCACGTCTGAAAGCCCGATATTGCGGTCAAAATCTCTAATAATATCCTGGCATATTTTTTTGAATCTTCGCCTGGACGGATATCTTCCTGACAAAAAGTCCTGGCATATTTTTTTCCACTTTTCATGCATCGCATTTGCGGAGCCGGGAACAGCCTCATAGGGGCGCGTCCGGTAAACGCATTTCATAAAGATATCGCCGAATATGATGGCGTACATCCCCCGGAGAACAAGGAGGGGCGTGAGCTTAAACCCCGGATTTTCTTCGAGTCCGCTTAAGTTGACGGAGATTACCGGGATATGGGAATAGCCGGCTTTTTTCAATGCGCGCCGGATGAACCCGATATAGTTTGACGCTCTGCAGCCGCCGCCTGTCTGGCTGATAATGACGGCAATCCTGTCCGTATCGTACTGCCCGGAAAGGATGGCGTCCATAATCTGGCCCACAACCATGAGGGAAGGGTAGCACGCGTCGTTGTTCACATATTTCAGCCCTACGTCAACCGCCCGTTTGTTGTCGTTTGGCAGGACCTCCAGATGGTAGCCGGAAGCATTGAGGGCAGGCTCCAGAAGCTCAAAATGGATAGGAGACATCTGGGGGCACAGAATGGTATACTGCTTACGCATTTCTTTTGTGAACGGCACTTTCTCAATGGAAGCCGGACGAATCTGCCGTGTTTCTTTTTTCTGTTCCCGCACCCGAATGGCGGCGAGAAGGGAGCGTATCCGGATCCTGGCCGCGCCCAAGTTGTTTACCTCGTCAATTTTCAGGGAGGTATAGATCTTATCGGAATTGTTCAAAATCTCGGCTGCCTGGTCCGTGGTGACGGCATCCAGCCCGCAGCCGAAAGAGTTGAGTTGGATAAAGTCCAGGTTTTCCGTAGTCTTCACGTAGTTTGCCGCCGCGTAGAGGCGTGAGTGGTACATCCACTGATCCATAACATTGATCGGCCGTTCTACCGGGTTCAGGTGGGAGACGGAATCCTCTGTCAGCACGGCGATGCCATAGGAATTAATAAGCTCTGGCAGCCCGTGGTTGACTTCCGGGTCTATATGGTAGGGCCGCCCGGCAAGGACAATGCCCCGGTTCCCCGTCTTTTCCAGAAACGCGATCGTCTCCTCGCCCTTTTTTTGCATATCTTCACGGCAGGCCGTAAGCTCTGCCCATGCAGCGCGGACGGCGGAACTTATCTCGCTTTCCCTGATGCCGAACTTTTCCGACAGTTCCTGCGTAAGGCGCTCAGAGAGCGTCTCCTCATTTTGCAGGGATAGGAAAGGGTGCATGAAGTCTACTTCACCGTTTATGATAGCGTCTATATTATTTTTTATGTTCTCCGGATAGGAGGTGACAATGGGGCAGTTATAGCAATTGTTTGCATCTGCAAATTCCTTCCTCTCATAAGGAACGCTGGGGTAGAAGATCCGTTTTGCCCCGTGTTCGATCAGCCACTGCACATGGCCGTGGGCGAGCTTTGCCGGATAACATTCCGATTCGCTCGGTATGGACTCGATGCCCAGTTCGTAAATCTTCCTGGTAGACGCAGGGGAGAGGAGGACGCTGAACTTAAGCTCGTTAAAAAACGTGAACCAGAACGGGTAGTTCTCATACATGTTGAGAACCCGCGGGATGCCGATGACACCCCTCTCTGCCTGCGTTTCGTTGAGAGGAGCGTAGTCGAAGTACCGTTTGAGCTTATACTCAAACAGGTTTGGCAGCTGATTGGCATTTTTTTCTTTGCCGAGCCCCCGCTCGCAGCGGTTTCCGGTTATGAATTTCCGACCTCCGCTGAAGTGGCTGATGGTGAGCCTGCATGTATTGGTGCAGCCCCGGCATTTGGTCATGGTCGTAGAGTATTCCAGAGCCTCAATCTCTTCGATCGGGAGCATGGTAGTGCCTTTGCAGCCGGAGTAGCGCTCCCTGGCAATGAGAGCCGCCCCGAAAGCTCCCATGATTCCTGCAATATCCGGGCGGATCGCCTCGCAGCATGCGATTTTTTCAAAGCTGCGGAGGACGGCGTTGTTGTAGAAGGTGCCGCCCTGCACGACGATGTGGCGGCCAAGCTCCGTTGCGTCGGACACTTTGATCACTTTGAAAAGTGCATTTTTTATTACAGAGTAGGCGAGGCCGGCGGAGATGTCGGATACGGCAGCCCCTTCTTTCTGCGCCTGCTTTACTTTTGAGTTCATGAACACGGTGCAGCGTGTGCCCAGATCAATAGGGTCATGGGCAAATAATGCCTCGTGTGCAAATTCTTCCACAGAATAATTCAGAGACTTTGCAAAGGTCTCGATGAAAGAGCCGCAGCCGGAAGAGCATGCTTCGTTGAGCTGGACGCTGTCAACGGTGTGGTTCTTGATCTTTATGCATTTCATGTCCTGTCCGCCGATGTCCAGGATGCAGTCTACGTCCGGCTCAAAAAAGGACGCGGCATAATAGTGCGCCACTGTTTCGACCTCTCCCTCATCCAGAAGGAGGGCAGACTTAATAAGCGCTTCTCCGTAACCGGTGGAGCAGGAGTGGACGATATTTACGCCTTCCGGCAGCTGGCCGTAGATGTCTTTGATAGCGTTTATGGTAGTGCCCAGGGGGTCTCCGTCATTATTGTGGTAAAAAGAGTACAGGAGGGTTCCGTCGTCGCCTACCAAAGCGGCTTTTGTCGTGGTGGAGCCGGCGTCTATCCCAAGGAATGCGTTCCCCTGGTAACTTTTTAAGTCTTTAACAGGAACCTGGTGCTTATTATGCCGCTGTATGAAAGCATGAAAATCACTCTCCGACGCAAAAAGCGGCTCCATGCGGTCAACCTCGAAGTCCAGCTTGATCCTTCGCTCCAGCCGTTCCTGCATGGCGCGCAGGGAGATGTGAAGGTTCCTTTCTGAGTTCAGCGCCGATCCGATGGCGGCAAATAAATGCGAGTGCTTTGGCGCTACGGTGTGCTCGTCGTCCAGTTTTAACGTGCGGATGAAAGCATTCTTAAGCTCGGACAGGAAGTGCAGGGGGCCTCCCAGAAACGCCACGTGCCCCCGGATGGGCTTTCCGCATGCCAGCCCGCTGATGGTCTGGTTTACCACCGCCTGAAAGATGGATGCTGCCAGGTCTTCCTTTGACGCTCCTTCATTGATGAGGGGCTGGATATCGGATTTTGCGAATACGCCGCACCGGGCAGCGATAGAGTAGAGTGCCCGGTAATTTTTGGCATACTCATTAAGGCCGGAGGCATCGGTCTGAAGAAGGGATGCCATCTGATCGATAAAAGAGCCGGTTCCCCCGGCGCATACGCCGTTCATGCGCTGTTCCACGCTGCCGCCTTCAAAGTAGATGATCTTGGCGTCCTCGCCCCCAAGCTCAATCGCTACGTCGGTCTGGGGCGCATAATCCTGCAGGGCGGTAGAAACTGCAATGACTTCCTGGACAAAAGGCACGTCTAGGTGCCTGGCGAGGGCAAGCCCTCCGGATCCGGTAATGACCGGGGAGGCATAGACTGCCCCAAGCTTGTAGGTCGCCCTCCCCAAAAGGTCGGAAAGGGTTTCCTGTATATTGGCAAAATGCCGTTCATAGTCAGAAAAGACTACATCGTTATTTATATCTAAGATCGCGATTTTTACAGTCGTAGAGCCAATGTCGATGCCCAACGTGTAGAATTCTTTCTTTCCCATGAAATATCTCTCCTTTTAACTCAACGAAATATTTTATGTGTGTTTACCTATTAAATGTGTTTATGGTTTATAGCCTGTAACATTATACGACAATTTTTTCAGATTGACAATCAACAAAATGTAACAAGAATATAAAAATGGCATTAAACTTTCGCAGTAGAATTGACAAACGTGTGATGAACAGGTAAAATCATCATATCGCATATCTTTTGAAAGTAAATTTTGGCAGTTTTACAGGAGTGAATTTTATGGACTGGATAAGTAAGCTTGAACGTAAATTTGGCAGGTACGCAATCCCGAACCTGATGACGTACATTATCGTCCTCTACGGTGCGGGATTTGTGCTGAATATGATTAATCCGATGTTTTACAGCGCATATCTGAGCCTGGACGCGCGCGCCATCCTGCACGGCCAGATATGGAGGATTGCCACATTTATTATAGATCCTCCGTCAGACAGCCTGCTCTGGATATTCTTTGCATTGTCACTGTACTATTTTATCGGGAGGCAGTTAGAATATGCATGGGGAGCGTTCCGGTTTAACCTTTATTTCTTTTCCGGCATGTTTTTCCATGTGATCGCAGCGCTTTTTATTTATCTTGTGACGGGGCTCAGCATCCCAATGGGGAGCCATTACCTCAACATGTCACTGTTCTTCGTGTTTGCGGCGCTGTTCCCGGACGTGCAGTTCATGCTGTACATGATCATCCCGGTGAAGGTAAAGTGGCTGGCGCTTCTGGACGGCGTATATTTTCTGTGGGCGGTGATTCAGGCGATCCTTCCCGCTTACGGGGGAGACCCGCTGTACGGCATACTGTACAAGGCGAACGCAGTTGCGGCAATCGTCTCGATCTTTAATTTCCTCCTCTTTTTTATGGGGTCGAGGAATTTGAAACCATACGCGCCGAAACAGATGAAGAGGAAACATGAGTTTAAGAGAAATGTCAGACAGGCGCAGCGCGGAACGGGCGCATACGCAGGAGGGGCAAAGCACAGGTGCGCGGTGTGCGGAAGGACGGAGCTTGACGATCCGTCTCTGGAGTTCAGATACTGTTCGAAATGCAAAGGGAATTATGAGTATTGCCAGGATCATCTGTTTACACATGAGCATGTAAAATGATAGGAATATGTAAAAAACGTCTGAATACTATGACCAGACGTTTTTTATTTCCAAAATTTTTCATATTTTTTTGTGCAGGTTGTCCTGAAAGAATGATTGAAAGATGCGGCAATTCAAAGTATAGTATTATAGAGAAGGAATTGTAAGAAAGGGCTGCCTGCCGCGGGCGGGCAGCGGAAAAAGAATTTAAGATAAAGGAGTGACGTCAGGAAAGATGAAAAAGACAAAAATCGTATGTACCATGGGACCGGGAACGAATGATCCGGAGATTGTGAGAAAACTGATCAGAGAAGGCATGGATATCGCACGCTTTAATTTCTCCCACGGAACCCACGAGGAGCAAAAGGCGCGCATGGACATGATAAAGCGGCTCAGGGAGGAAGAGAAAATTCCGGTTGCCATCCTTTTGGACACGAAAGGGCCGGAGATCCGCACCGGGGTGCTGAAAGACGGCAGGAAAGTCTCGCTCGAGACGGGGGAGATGTTTACATTATGTACAGAGGAGATTGAGGGAGACGAAACAAGGGTTTCCATAACATATGCAGGGTTGATTGACGATGTGCAGGTGGGCAGCACGATATTGATCGACGACGGCCTTATCGGGCTTGAAGTCCGGGAGAAGACCCGCAGCGAGATTGTGTGCAAGATTACAAACGGCGGTGAGCTGGGAGAGCGAAAGGGCGTGAACGTTCCAAACGTACCGGTGAGGCTTCCGGCGATTACCGAGAAGGACAGGGATGACATCAGATTCGGCGTGGAGCAGGAGATTGATTTTATCGCGGCGTCTTTTGTGCGGAATGCGGAGTGCATCCTGGAGATAAAGGCGTATTTAAGAGAGCTTGGCGCGCCGTATATCCCGATTATCGCAAAGATTGAGAACGCGGAAGGGATCCAGAACATTGACGAGATCATCCGCTGTGCGGACGGCGTCATGGTTGCCAGGGGAGACCTTGGCGTGGAGATTCCGGCTGAAGAAGTTCCGTACCTTCAGAAAGTGCTCATCCAGAAGTGCAACGACAACTACAAGCCTGTTATCACGGCGACCCAGATGCTGGACTCCATGATCCGCAATCCCCGCCCTACAAGGGCTGAGGTGACGGATGTCGCCAATGCCGTGTATGACGGAACGGATGCCGTGATGCTGTCGGGCGAGACGGCAAACGGGAAATATCCGGTAGAGGCCCTTCGGATGATGGTTCATATCGTTGAAAATACAGAAGAGCATTTAGACTATGACATGATGATGCACAAGTCGGAGGCTCACCATATGAAGAGCGCATCCAGCGCCCTTGGGTATGCTACCGTTTCTACGGCAAGGAACTTAAAGGCAAAATGCATTATCGCGCCGTCCATGTCCGGGGCGACGGCGAGGGTAGTGTCCAAGTTCAAGCCGAAGACGGATATCATCGGAGTAAGCCCAGACCAGGCATCTCTTCGGAGGATGCAGATCTACTGGGGCGTAAGGCCGATGAAATCCATTGAAGTCCGCACGACGGAGGACATCTGCAGCAGCGCCATTGAGCTGGTGTGTGCAAAGCAGATTGCGGAGACGGGAGATGTAGTAGTCTTAACGGCGGGAATCCCGTCGCCTGTGGTGGGGGGAAGGCAGGCAGGAGTCAGCAATATGATGAGGATTGCCATAATAGATTAAAATAGATGATTTTCAGGGCTTTCTGCGTTTCAGGGCGCGGGGAGCCTTTTGAAAATATTATTGCATTTTTCCCATACATATATGATAATAAAATATGTATGCAGTTTTACGAAGAAAGGAGAAGTGATAAATGGAACAAAAGAAACTGATTGAATTTCGGGACATTGTAAAAAGCTTTGACGGCCAGATCGTGCTGAAAGGCGTGAACCTTGACATTTATGAGAATGAGTTTGTCACGCTTCTAGGGCCAAGCGGCTGCGGGAAGACGACGCTCCTTCGGATACTCGGGGGATTTCTGGATGCGGATGAGGGAAAGGTGATCTTTGACGGCGAGGAGATCAGCGACAAGCCTCCATACGAGCGGGAACTTAACACGGTGTTCCAGAAATACGCTCTGTTCCCACATCTGAGCGTGTATGAGAATATTGCCTTTGGATTAAAGATCCATAAGCTTGGAAAAGATGTCATCGAACAGAAAGTGATGAAGATGCTCAAGCTGATCGGGCTGGAGGGATTTGAAAATAAAAATACGACGCTGCTGTCCGGCGGGCAGCAGCAGAGGGTCGCTATCGCCAGGGCTCTTGTCAATGAGCCGAAGGTGCTCCTTCTTGACGAGCCCCTTGCTGCTCTTGACTTAAAGCTCAGGAAAGAGATGCAGTACGAGCTGAAACGGATTCAGCAGGAGGTGGGCATCACCTTTATCTTTGTCACCCACGACCAGGAGGAGGCGCTTACTATGTCCGATAAGATCGTCGTCATCAAGAACGGCGAGATCCAGCAGGTAGGAACCCCTCAGGAAGTCTATAACGAGCCTGCCAACAGGTATGTCGCAAACTTTATCGGGGAGAGCAACATCATCTCTGGAACGATGGCAGAGGACTATAAAGTACGTTTTGACGACATTACCTTTGACTGCGTAGATTTTGGTTTCAAGAAGGACGAGCCGGTGGATGTGGTCATCCGTCCGGAGGATATCGATATTGTGGACGTGAAGGATGGAAAGATGGCAGGGGAAGTGCTGAGCGTCCTGTTTAAAGGCGTTCATTATGAGATTATCGTGGAGACAGTTCCGGGTACGAAAGTGACGGTCAATATGCGCGTGACCCGAAACCATGACGTGACAAGCGAGGACGGGAAAGAAAAAATAAGCGCCACAAACTTTTATGTTGATTTGGAAGATGTGGGAGAGCTTGACGACAAGGAAGTCATCGCCCGGTCAAATGCACAGGCATGGGATCCCGAGACGGATGATTACATTTCCATTACGAAGATTGAGTATGACGTACAGGAAGAAGAGGGGCTGTACCCGGTGACCTTTTCCACGGCAAACGGCACAAGCATTGAGCGGACGATCTTTGTGGTGAACCAGCCTTTCGTGAAGAACGAGAAGGCAAACGAGGCGATCATGGCTTTTAATTTTATAAAATCAGTGGACGAGATTGTGGAATCCCAGGCGCTTGATACGGATATCAAGACATGGGCAAATGCCCAGGGATGGAAATTGAGCGACGAAGACCAGAGCGTGGACATCAGCGTGGATTATGATTTTGAGCCTGAAGAGGTGACGGAGGGAACGTACCAGATCACGTTCTCCACACCTGGACGGGAATTTAAGATTCATACCACGGATTATTCCGAGGAAGGCCAGGAGGTCGGACTGACATTTTTCCCGGAAGATATTCATGTGATGTCAAGGATGGTATTTTGATGAGGCGGTTTTCGCAGCTCGCAGTTCCCTACATTGTGTGGGCGGTGATGATGCTGGTGCTTCCCATGGCGCTTATCGGACTGTATTCGGTTACGCAGCCGGGCAACAGCATTATCTCGTTTTCCATAACGCTTGATCATTATGTCAAATTTTTTACCGACCCTGACTTTCTGATCATCCTATGGCGTTCTCTGTGGATTGCGGTAAAGACAACGGTTATCTGCCTTTTCATTGGGTATCCGGCAGCTTATTTTATTTCCCGGTGCAAAGAAAATGTGCAGAATATCCTCATCCTTGGCATCACGATCCCGATGTGGATCAACATGCTGGTGAGGACATATGCGTGGATCGGCATACTGAGCGACGGAGGGCCTTTCCAGAGGCTTTTAGGCTTTGCGGGGATTGGAGGGGGCGATGTTTTATATACAGAGGGGGCCGTGCTCCTTGGCATGGTGTATAACTTTCTTCCGTTTATGATCCTGCAGATTAATACGGCGCTCTGCAAGATGGACTATTCGCTCCTGGAGGCAAGCGCGGATCTGGGAGCCAACCCGGTGCAGACGTTTGGGCGCGTCACGCTGCCCTTGTCGCTCCCGGGGGTAATAAATGGCATCACCCTTGTGTTCCTTCCGGCGGTCAGCTCTTTCTTCATTCCGAAACTGCTGGGGGGAGGACAGTATTTCCTTATCGGAAACCTCATTGAAAACCAGTTTATTACGGTGGGAGAGTGGAACTTCGGCAGCGCGATCTCGATGATCATGGCGGCGG
>OFGR01000596.1_pt1 | contig 35496 bp, 27 predicted proteins | sample 1521811 | NCBI WGS metagenome assembly OFGR01 (sample SAMEA3504098, study PRJEB24116) | mouse gut metagenome | biome: mouse gut; feature: mouse-associated habitat; material: faeces | place: Denmark | collected 2011
TACTTTTCCCATTCATATCCTTACCATTTCTCTGACTTCCTCCGCCATACAGACCGCCATTTCCCGGTTTGTGGCCCAGGCTGCCAGTTCCGGCTGCAACCGTGATAAAGGCTCTTCTTTCTGCCGGAAATCCTTTCACAATGAAAAGTGTTATCTGACTGCGGGCCTTATGCTGTCTCTGTCCCTTGCCTTTGCCTGCACGATATTTTTATACCGGTTTTCGAACCGGATTGCCACGGAATTTCTGGAGGAGCCCCGGTGCGCCCCGCTCCTTCAGATTCTCTCCCTCACCATTCCTTTTGCCGCCATCCATTCCTGTATCAACGGCTATTTTTACGGTCTGAAAAAAACATTTGTACCCGCGGCCTCCCAGCTGCTGGAACAGTTTGTCCGGGTGGCCGGCGTATGGCTTTTTTTTGAAATTTCCATGGAAAAACACGGGGCTATCTCTCTGAACCTTGTGATGTGGGGCATGGTGGCCGGAGAACTTGCCGCAGTTCTTTTTTCCGTCAGTTTTCTGCGCAGAAAAAAGAACCAGGGCAGCCACCTTGGAGCCATGAGACAGATATTTTTCATGTCTCTTCCCCTAAGCGCCAACCGGGTTCTGGTAAATATTCTTCAGAGCATGGAAGCTGTCATGATTCCAGGACAGCTTCGCCAGTTCGGCTACTCCACCTCCGAATCCTTAAGCGTCTACGGTATTCTGACAGGTATGGCCCTGCCCATGGTGCTGTTTCCTTCCGTGCTCACCAATTCCGTATCTGTCATGCTTCTTCCGGCCATTGCGGAAGCACAGGAAAAGAAGGAACACGGCTATATCCTGACCCTGATTAAACGCACCTGCTTCTACAGCCTTCTGCTGGGCTTCGGATGTACCATGATGTTCCTGTTTCTGGGCCGGTGGATGGGCTCATTTCTCTTTGGAAATGAGCTGGCCGGAACTTTTATTGTGATCCTGGGCTGGATCTGTCCTTTCCTGTACCTTTCCACCACCCTGCACAGTATTTTAAACGGTCTTGGAAAAACCACTTCCACCTTCTTTTTAAACATTATGGGACTGGGCATACGCATTGGATTTGTCCTGTACGTTATCCCTGCCGCCGGTATTAAGGGTTACCTGTGGGGACTTCTGTTAAGCCAGTCTGTGATGGCATCAGGCGCGCTGTTTCTGCTTCTGCGCAGAAAATAACAGGCCCGGCACCGCTAAAATTTACGAAATTCATTGATATCATTCACCAGTTCCCGTATGCATCGGATCTGATTGTCAAACACACCTGCCTGGTACAGGTTAATCAGAATCATGCCCACGGGGACTGCAATAATCATACCCACAATGCTGCTGATCTTATATCCGATGTACATGAAAAAGAGCGTTGCCAGAGGATTCATACCAATGGTATCTCCCACAATTTTCGGCTGAATCACCTGCCGCACCACCTGAGTTACCGCGTAAAGGATAATCAGGCCCACCGCCATCCGGTAGTCTCCCGACAGAATTTTAATGACAGCCCAGGGGGCCAGTACCGTTCCTGTTCCAAAAAAGGGAAGCATGTCCAGAAAGGCAATGATAAAAGCCACCAGCAAAAGATAGTTGACCTTCAGGATAAACAGCCCGATAACCAGCAGTACATAGACCACTCCCATGATTTTAAACTGTGCTTTGAAATAACCGCCTACCACCCGTTTTAAATCCTGAATCACTCCGGCAACCCGGTTCCAGATGCCGGAAGGCACATTTTTCTTAATTTCAGCCAGTATGGCGTCCCGCTCCGCTGTAAAAAAATAGGCGGAAAGAATGCTCATAATAATGGCTATCAGCGTTCCCGGCACATTTTTGGCAAAGTTGCCCGCCGCCTCAAAGGTGGGCTCTCCTATGGCCTGCACCAGTCCGCCCACATATCCTGCCAGTTCAGAAGTCACCTCATTAATATCTTCCTGCATATCTTTGGGAAGCCTGTCATAAAACACCTGCAGGTTTTCTCCGATTTCCTGAAAATCTGCCTGAAAATTCTCATAAATTTCCGGAAGGCTGGAAATCAGGTTCCCCGTTTCCACCACCAGCCGGGAAACAGCCAGATAACCAAGCCCGATGACTGCCGCCAGCACTCCGATAATAATCATCATGGAGCTGTGCTTTCTTACAATTTTTACTTTTCTTTCCAGAAAACGCACCAGTGGATTGGCAATCATGGAAATAATCCAGCCAACCACAAAGGGCATGAAAAATACCAGTATTTTTGGAAAAATAACACAGAGGCAGACAATGGTAAACACTGCCACCAGCAAATTTACCAGTATCTTCCAGTATTTTGTCGACTGCTTCAATCTATCACTCCCTGTTTTCGTTCCACACCGTAAGCTGCTTCCAGCTCTTTTACTTTTTCATCATAGGCTGCCTGCTGCCTGGTCTGAATTACCTGCTGATGAATCTGCTCCTGTACCTGATCGAAAGGCTTTACAGAGCCTTCCTTCTTATCTTCCACCAGAATCAGGTGACAGCCAAACTGGGTTTCCACCGGACCGATTAACTTTCCGATCTCTCCCTCAAAAGCTGCCTTTTCAAATTCCGGCACCATCTGCCCTCTGGTAAAGTATCCCAGATCGCCTCCCTTTTCCCTGGAAGGACAGGTGGAATATTTCTCTGCCGCTTCTGCAAAATCCAGTCCCTGCTCCAGCTCCTGACTGACACTTTCAGCCTGCTGTCTGGTATCCACCAGAATATGTCTGGCCCTTACCTGGGCTTTCTCCTGAAACTGTTCCATATGCTTCTCGTAATATTCTTTTTCTTCCGCTTCCGTTACCTGAATGCTTTCAACCACACTGGTTGCAGCCATATGGCTGGCCAGCTCCACTTTTACTTTCGCCACCAGCTCCTGGTATTCCTGAGACTCTGTAATCCCTTCTTCCACTGCCATCTTATAAAACAGATGGAAGGCAATCAGCTGATCCAGTACCTGCTGTTTTGCCCTGGGATCTGACATGTAAATCTGCTGCTCCGGGGGATAATTGCGAATCAGATTGTTCAGCTCCTGCTCTGTAATTTCATGTCCTGCTGCTACTGCTAAAATTTTTTCACTCATGTTTTCTGCGCTTTTGCGCTTCCTTTCTGTATTATTAATTTTATATTTAATTTTTAATTCTTGTATTTATAATTCTTATTCTGTCAGATTCAGGTGACAGCAGGCTCTGCTGCAAAGCCATTCCTTCCTGTCTCTGCTGCTATTTTACCACAGGAATCCACCTTCGTAAAGACAGTCCCCTGTCCATACTCATACATTATATTTCCTGCCCCACATATAAGTGGAAAAATAAATCACAGAAGCAATAATCACAATGGAAGGCCCGGTGGCCACATTTACAAAGTAGGAAATAATCAGGCCCAGTATGCCGGAAAACAGGGAAAACAAAAGGGACAGGAAATGATACTCCCGCATATTTTCAGATATGTTCCGGGCAGAGGCTGCCGGAAGAATCAACAGAGCATTGATAATCAGAATTCCCACCCATTTGATGGAAACCATAACGATTAATGCCGTCAGGACTGCAAAAAGGTTTTCCATCCAGGCAACGGGAATACGCCGGCTTGCCGCCAGAGTGCGGTTTAAACTCACTGCCAGCAGACTGTTAAATCCAAACAGCCAGAATATAAGGGTAATTATAAAAATCAAAACAAGATATAATATTTCCTGCGGTGTAATACTCAGAATATCCCCCACCAGAATACCGGAATATTTGCTGAAATTCCCTCCCTTTGACAGAATCGCCAGACCCAGGGCAACACTGCAGGAGGAAAATACGGAAATCACCGTATCAGTGGACGCCGCTATCCGGCTGCTGATCTGATTTAAACACAGGGCAAACACCACAGCAAACACCACCATGGAGATACTGGTATTTTCCACGCCGAATATCACGCCCACAGCAATTCCCGTCAATGCGGAATGGCCCAGTGCATCGGAAAAAAAAGCCATTTTCCGATTGACGATCATAGTTCCCATCAATCCGAACAGAGGCGTAATAATCAGCACCGCCAGAAAGGCATATTTCATAAAATCATACTTAAGCCAGGAGAAAATCTCCATCTGTTTTCCTCCTTTTCCATTAAGACTTACTGCCGTTTACATCACTTTGGCACACACCGGAAACTGCCTCCGGTTCCTGCCGGGAACCCTCCTGTTTCATGAATGGTTCTTCCCCTGTATGAAACACTCCGGCAAATTCCCTGCTCTGGAATACTTCCTTCACACTTCCCTGTTTCAGCACTGTTTTGTCAAGAAGAATCACTTTATCAGCATACTTTCTGACATACTCCAGGTCATGGGAAATCAGGATTACAGCCAGATCATACGCTTCTTTCAGCTGATAAATCGTCCGGTAAAAAAGCTCCATTCCATTCTGATCCATCCCGGACACCGGCTCGTCCAGTAAAAGCAGGTTGGGAGAATCCATCACCGCCATGGACAGCAGCACCCGCTGCAGCTCTCCGCCGGACAGATTGCACACCTGCTTATCCAGCAAATGCTCCGCCTGAAAAATGTTCAGATGTTCCAGAATCTTCTCTTTTACTTTTCTGCTTTTCCTCAGAAATACCGGTGCGCTGCTCTGGTAGGAAGCGATCATGTCATAGACACTGACAGGCGTTTGCTTTTCCACATTTAAAGACTGGGGCACATAACCAATTTTCATTTTCTGAATCCTGCCGTTTTCCCGGTCTTTGAACTCTATGTTTCCCGTATGGGCCATTTCCCCCAGAACAGCCCGGATTAAAGTGGACTTTCCGGCGCCGTTGCGTCCGATTACCGCATTCAGGCTGCCGCAGTGAATATGCAGATTAATATCCTCCAGAATAACCTGGCTGCCCAGGGTTACGCCCAGATGCTTTACCTTAATGCAATGCAGCCCGCAGGGTTTTATCATTTTCCGCAATTTCCGTCCTCCTGTTCTTCTGACAACTTACCAGTCCGCCTGTTCCAGCACCTCAATGTTTTTCTCCATAGCTTCCAGGTAACTGTCCTTCTCGTACCCGCCTCTCACCAGGGTATCCAGATAATATACCTGGCAGTCTGTCTCCGATTCCACCGTTTCTCCCAGCTTCCTGCCATACTGTTCTTCTGCCAGAATCACAGAAACCTGGTGTTCCTGGATTTCCTCCAGTAAATCGGCAAGTTCTCCGGCGCTGACCTGACGCTCTTCATCCAGATTCAGACAATACACCACATTTAAACCCAGTTCTTCCGCCACATAGGCGAAAGCCTCATGGAAAATAATCACATTGAGGGATTCTGAGGAGGAATTGCCCTTTTCTGTCCCTCCCGCTGCTTTTCCCTTTTCTTCCAGCTTCTGTCTCAGCCCTGTAATACGTTCTGTCAGCCCGGTAACTTTTGCACAGTAGCTATCTGCATGTTCCTGGTAGAGCCTGGCATGTTCCTGGTCCATCTGACTGATGGCGTCTGCCATATTCCGGACCATCTGCAGGTATCTTCCGGTATCCATCCACCCATGAGCGTTCTCTGTTCCGTGAATATGATCCTCCTGTATGTGAATTTCTTCCTGTGCCGAATGTTCTTCCGGATGAAAGCCGCTGCCATATTCCTCCAGCAGCTCCACTCCCTCCGTTGCCTCCTTCACTTTAAGAGCCGGACAGTTTTCTCCTGCTTCTGTCAGAAATCCTTCTATTCCGCCTCCGTTTACTAAAAATAAATCTGCCTTTGATAATAATATCATATCCTGAGGTGTGAGCTGATAGTCGTGCAGACATCCGGTTTGAGGCTCGCTTAAGTTTTCCAGCCATACCCCATCGCTGTCTCCCACAATATTTACAGCGGCAATATAGATGGGATAAAAGGAGGTCACAACCCCCAGTTTTCCATCCTCCGCTGTCTGCTCCTCCAGACTCATATAGATCCTCGTAAAAATACCGCCTGCCAAGGTAATGGCAAGCAGCATGCAAAATACAAACAGATATTTATTTCTTTTCACGTTTTCCTCCAGATTTTGCAGGTTTTCCTGCATTTTTGCCAGGCGCCGGCAGATTTTCTGCAAGTACCCTGGCAACTTCCGGTATTTCGTCTATAAAATTCCATATTTCTTCCCGTCCCTGTCTGGTCTGAGCAGAGTAGGGGAACACCGGCGTACCTTCCTTCAGCTGCAGGCCATTGCGGATCATCTTTACATGCTTCTGCACCTGGCTTCGGTTAATCTTATCCAGCTTCGTTGCTATGATAACAGGATCAAATCCCTGATAGACAATCCAGTCATACATCTGCCTGTCGTTGGCGGAAGGTTCATGGCGGATATCAATCAGCAGAAATACCACCTGAAGCTGTCTGGAAGTATGCAGATAATTTTCAATCATCTGTCCCCATTTTTCTTTCTCCCTGGGAGACACTTTTGCATATCCATACCCTGGCAGATCCACCAGATAAATACAGCTGTTAATATTATAGTAATTGATGGTCTGGGTTTTTCCCGGCTGGGCAGAGGTTCTCGCCAGAGCCTTCCGGTTCATCAGTCCGTTAATCAGGGACGATTTTCCCACATTGGATTTGCCTGCAAAAGCCACTTCCGGCCTGTCTGTGTCCGGCAGTTTACTTGTAATTCCGCATACTGTTTCCAGTTCTGCTGATTTAATAACCATACTATTCTCTCTTTCAGACTAATTTATAAACAGAATCTTTATTCCGGCAGAAGGGCTGCCTCCAATACCTGCTCCATGTTTTCCACAAACACAATTTCCAGGCCTTTTTTAATTTCCTGCGCAATTTCCGCCACATCCGGCTCATTCTTTTCCGGCACGCAGATAGTACGGATTCCTGCATTTCTGGCCGCCAGTATCTTTTCTTTCAGGCCGCCGATGGGAAGCACCCTTCCCCGCAGCGTAATCTCTCCTGTCATGGCCACATCCTTGCGGACTTTCCGTTTGGTGATGGCGGAAAGCATAGCGGTGGCCATGGTAATTCCCGCAGAGGGACCGTCCTTTGGTACTGCTCCTTCCGGAATGTGAATGTGAATATCCCATTCCTGAAAAAATTCTTTGTCAATTCCGTAATTTTCGCTGACAGAACGGATATAACTGATTCCTGTCCGGGCTGACTCCTTCATCACATCGCCTAACTGCCCGGTAAGCTGGAATTCTCCCTTCCCCGGCATAATATTTACTTCAATCTGGAGGGTATCGCCTCCCACGCTTGTCCAGGCCAGTCCTCTTACAATTCCGATTTCATCTGTCTCATTTACCAGATCATAATTATATTTTTCTTTTCCCAGCAGCTTTTCCAGCCTGCTGTCCGTTACTTTGACCGTTTTTTTATTTTTCTGATAAATCTCTCTGGCTGCTTTCCGGCAGATTTCCCCGATTTTACGTTCCAGATTCCGGACTCCCGCTTCCCTGGTATAACCGCTGATCAGATGCTCCAGTGCATGATCGCTGATGGTAAGCTGCCCCTCTTTCAGGCCGTTTTTCTCCATCTGTTTGGCAATCAGGTGCTCCCTGGCAATATGTGCTTTTTCATTTTCCGTATAGCTGCTGACCTCAATAATTTCCATACGATCCAGCAGAGGTTTGGGAATATTCTGCAGGGAATTGGCTGTTGCAATAAAAAGAACTTCTGACAAATCCAGCGGAAGTTCCACATAATGGTCCCGAAATTTGCTGTTCTGCTCACTGTCCAGTACCTCCAGCAGAGCAGAAGACGTATCGCCTTTGTAATCGCTGCTTATTTTGTCAATCTCATCCAGCAGCATCAGAGGATTTTTTACACCGGCATTTTTCAGACCATTGGCGATTCTTCCTGGCATGGCTCCCACATAGGTCTTTCTGTGGCCCCGGATTTCCGCCTCATCCCGAACGCCGCCAAGGCTGATACGCACATACTTTTTATCCAGTGCACGGGCAACGGAACGGGCAATACTGGTTTTGCCCGTTCCGGGAGGTCCTGCAAGGCAGATAATGGGGCTGTCGCCTTTCTTTGTCAGGTTCCGCACCGCCAGAAATTCCAGCATACGCTCCTTGACTTTTTCCATACCGTAATGGTCTTCGTTCAGAATACGCTCCGCATCTTCCAGATTCCGATTGTCTTTGGACGCCCTGTTCCAGGGCAGTTCCAGAAGCGTCTCTATATAACCGCGAATCACTGCACTTTCTGAGGAATTCAGCGAAACATTTTTAAATCGTTCCACTTCTTTTTCCAGCTTTTCCTTTACTTCCGGTTCTGCATTGAGCTTTTCTGTTTCTTCCAGGTAATGCTCTGCTTCGGATATGGTGTTATCCTCTCCCAGCTCTTCCCGAATCAGCTTCATCTGCTCCCGCAGAATATATTCTTTCTGATTTTTATCTACTTTTTCCTTTACTTTGGTCTGAAACTCCGTTTTAATCTGTATAATGTTGATTTCATTCAACAAAATAATCATCAGTGTTTCATACCGCTCCTGAATGGAATCTGCCTCCAGAATCTTCTGTTTTTCCTCATAACCCACCGGCAGATTATTTCCAATGTAGTCTAACAGCTTTTCCAGCTCGGATATTTCCGCCATCTGTCTGGCAATTTCTTTCCCGTGTTTGGGATTCAGCAGGCAGTAACGGGTAAAGGTTTCCTGTATGCCCCGTATCATGGCCTCCTGAATTTCCACCGGAAGAAGTTCTTCCTCCCGGCTTAAGGGTTCTACCTCAGCTTTGAGGTATTCCTCCTGTTCCAGGGAAATCAGACTGGCCCGTGTCTCGCCTTCTACCAGCACCCGAACCACATTATTCTGCAATTTGATGACCTGCTTGATTACCACAATAATTCCGATGGTATATAAATCTTCCAGTTCCGGTTCTTCTTTTTCAATGTGCTTCTGAGTCACCAGAAATACCGTCTGATCTTCCATCATGGCCGTTTCCACTGCCCGGACAGACTTACTTCTGCTCACATCAAAATGTGCCACCATACCGGGGAGGATAGTCATTCCCCGAAGTGCCACTGCCGGAATTTTTCTGTACGCTTCCTTCATTTTATCTCTTCTCTCCTCAGGCAGATTTGCTCTCACTGCCAAATGCAATCTCCACTTCCTGTTCATTTTCCACTGCTGCCTTTGTAATATGGCAGTGGGTAATGGACTCGTCGGAAGGTACCCGGTACATCAGATCCATCAGTACCTTTTCCACGATTGCGCGCAGTCCTCTTGCGCCTGTTTTTCGTTTCAGGGATTTTTCCGCAATTGCCTCAATAGCCTCCTCCTCAAAAGTCAGGGCCACGCCGTCCAGCTCAAACAGCGCTTCGTACTGGCGAATCAGAGAATTTCTGGGTTCTTTCAAAATACGCATCAGGGCATTTTTGTCCAGGGCTTCCAGTGAAACGGTTACCGGCACACGCCCTACAAACTCCGGAATCAGACCGAACTTTACAAAATCCTGAGGCAATGCCTGTTTCAGGATAACTCCCAGATTTTTTTCTCTTTTGTCTGCAATCTCCGCATTAAATCCCATGGACTTCTGATCCATTCTGTTTTCCACGATTTTGTCCAGACCTTCAAAAGCGCCTCCGCAGATAAACAGAATATTGGTGGTGTCAATCTGAATCAGTTCCTGATGGGGATGCTTCCTTCCGCCCTGAGGTGGAACGCTTGCCACGGTCCCTTCCAGAATTTTCAGAAGCGCCTGCTGCACGCCTTCGCCGGACACGTCTCTGGTAATAGAAGGATTTTCGGATTTTCTGGTGATTTTATCAATTTCATCAATATAAATAATGCCTCTCTGGGCACGCTCAATATCATACTCCGCTGCCTGAATAATTTTAAGCAGAATATTTTCCACATCTTCTCCCACATATCCGGCTTCCGTCAGTGCTGTGGCGTCTGCAATGGCAAAAGGCACGTTCAGAATCCTTGCCAGTGTCTGAGCCAGCAGCGTCTTGCCGCAGCCCGTGGGTCCCAGCATCAGAATATTGCTCTTCTGCAGTTCCACCCCAAGATTGGCCGGCGCCAGAATTCGTTTGTAGTGATTGTATACTGCAACAGAAAGCACTTTTTTGGCTTCCTCCTGTCCGATTACATATTCGTCCAGAAATTCTTTTAATTCCACCGGTTTCAAAAGATTGATTTCTTCCACTTCCTGCTGGACATTTTCCTCTTCTTCCAGTTCCTCTTCTATAATTTCTGCGCAAATATCTACGCATTCATCGCATATATATGCCCCATTTGGCCCTGCAATCAATTTGCGGACCTGCCCGTCTGTCTTTCCGCAGAAAGAGCAGCGAATCCTGTCATCTATTCTCCCAGCCATTTCTTCACTCCGTTCTTCCTTATTTCTGTTCAAGATGAAACAGGGAAAATCTCTTTCCCTGTCAGCCGCACAAAAGCCGTATACTGTATTCAGAAGTATCCTTCCACAGGAAGCTCTGTGCACTTAAGGGACAGTGGCAAATGCTCGCTGTCCCCTCAGTTCTTTTAATTCTTACTTTCTGTTTGTAATTACACCGTCAATCAGGCCATACTCTTTTGCTTCTTCTGCGGACATGTAATTGTCACGTTCCGTATCTGCCGCAATCACTTCATATGGTTTGCCGGTATTTTCAGACAATATGGTATTGAGACGATGCTTGGTCTTCTGAATATTATCCGCCACAATCTGAATATCTGTTGCCTGGCCTTTGGCTCCACCAGAGGGCTGGTGAATCATGATTTCCGCATTGGGAAGGGCAAAACGCTTGCCTTTGGTTCCTCCTGCAAGAAGGAAAGCCCCCATACTTGCCGCCAGTCCGATACAGATGGTCTCCACATCGCACTTAATATAATTCATGGTATCATAAATTGCAAGTCCTGCTGTCACCACACCTCCTGGAGAATTGATATACAGATGAATATCTTTCCCCGGATCTTCTGATTCCAGAAACAGAAGCTGCGCCACAACAAGTCCTGCTGTAGTTTCATTTACTTCCTCTCCCAGAAAGATAATTCTGTCTTTTAACAGTCTGGAATATATATCGTAGGACCGTTCTCCTCTGCTGGTTTGCTCAACGACGTAAGGTACTAAACTCATTCCATATTCCTCCTTATTTCCAATCCCCAGATATGGTATATGTTCTGTGCTTATTCTGCCTGTTCTTCTGCTTTCTCCACAATCAGATCCACAGCCTTCTGAATTGCCAGATCTTTCTTCATATTCTCTTTCTCGCTGTCACCGATCATTTCTTTCAGCTTGTCAGCTTCCATGTTATACATTCCGGCCATATTTTCAATTTCAGCGTTCACATCTTCATCCGATATCTCGATGTGCTCTGCTTCTGCAATGGCCTCCAGTACAAGGCCGGACTGAATCCGTTTCAGCGCATCCGGCTTCATCTGCTCCATCAGCTGCTCAACGGTAGAGCCTGTGAACTGCAGATACTGCTCCATTCCCAGTCCCTGCTGTGCCATTCTGTTAGCAAAATCATCCATCATGGAACGGGTCTGTGTATCAATCATTGCCTCCGGAATCTCCATCTGAGACTCCTCGATAATTTTCTGAATTGCCTCTTCCTCTTTTGCATGTCTGGCTTCGTTCTCTTTGCGCTCTTTCAGTTTCTTCTCAACGCTTTCTCTGTACTCTGCAAGGGTATCAAATTCTGATACGTCCTGTGCGAATTCGTCGTCCAGCTCCGGAAGCTCTTTGGTCTTAATCTCATTGATTTTCACCTGAAATACTGCCGCTTTGCCTGCCAGATCCGGCGCATGGTATTCCTCCGGGAACGTTACATGGACTTCCACGTCATCTCCGGTATTCTTTCCAATTAACTGTTCTTCAAAATTATCAATAAAGGAATGAGATCCGATTACCAGAGAATGGTTCTCACCTTTTCCTCCTTCAAATGCTGTTCCGTCCACAAATCCTTCATAATCAATTACCGCTGTATCTCCGTCAGCCACCGCCCGGTCTTCCACGGTAATCATTCTTGCATTGCTCTCACGCTCTTTCTCTATCTCAGAGTCTACTTCTTCTTCTGTTAAAGCAATGTCCGCTTTCTTCACCGGAACGCCCAGATATTTGCCCAGAGTCACCTCCGGCTTCACAGCAACTTCTGCAGTAAATATGAAACTCTTTCCCTTTTCAATCTGTTCCACACCAATCTCCGGCCGGGAAACAATCTCCAGTCCGGACTCGTCAGCCGCTTTGGGATATTCCTGAGAAACAAGCTCATTGACAGCATCCTCATAAAAAATTTCCGGGCCATACATTTTCTCAATCATATGTCTTGGCACTTTTCCTTTACGGAAACCCGGAAGGCTGATTCTGCTTTTCTGCTTCATATATGCATTCTGAATTGCTTTTTCCAATTCTTCTGCCGGAACCTCAATGGTGAGTTTTGCCATATTTTTCTCCAAGTTTTCTACCTGTACGCTCATTGCTACGATTTCCTCCTTAATATATGTGGTAATCCTTATAACTTTTACTATTATAAAGCCTGATTCCCTAACTTACAATCATTTTAAAAGTATAGCACACTTCTTATAAAAATACCAGCACTTTTTTCAAAACTGACATGAACTTTCCTGCATCACAGAAATTGTCTTCCGGTCCGTATCACACCGACAGAAAAAGAATCCTGCAATGCAGGATTCTCCGGCTGCCGCTTACTCCAGATCCAGCAGTTCCTGCATGAAATTACAGTAATCGCTTCTCTGTTCTCTGATAAATTTAATGGCTGTGGAAGGATGGCTGTTCAGAATACCTGTTACAAGATAGGGAATATCATATCCCCATACCACGCCTTCTGCCTTTAATTTCAGCATATGTTTTTCCACAAAGCGGATGATGGGAATTTCATCATATTTGGGATTTTTCAGGAAACTGAGCAGCGACTCCATAAAGCAGTTTCCGGCTCCCCGTCCCATGCCGCTGACTGTGGCATCCAGCAGGCTGACTCCCATACGGCATGCTTCAATGGTATTGGCAAAGGCAAGCTGTTGATTGTTGTGGGCATGGATTCCCACATTTTTTCCGTTAGCTTCCGCAATCTCCACGTATTTCTGAGACAGCTTTGTAATCTGCTCCGGATAGAAGAACCCGAAGCTGTCCACCAGGTAAATGGTGTCCACCGAGCTTCTTGCAAGAAGCTCCAGGCCTGCGTCCAGGTCATCGGTATTTACTTTGGAAACTGCCATAATGTTTACACAAACTTCATACCCTTTCTTTTTCAGATGTTCAATCATTTCAACGGCTGTGGGTATCTGATGGATATAAGTGGCCACCCGCACCATGTCAATGACACTGTCCTTTTTCGGCAGAATATCCCTTTTGTAATTACAGCGTCCCACATCCGCCATCACAGAAATTTTCAAAGGCGACCGATTATCCCCCACAACAGCCCGGATGTCTTTTTCTTCACAGAACTTCCATTTTCCAAAGGCCTTTGGATCAAACAGTTCTCTGGAGGCTTTATAACCAAATTCCATATAATCAACACCGGCTTTTACATTCGCTTCATACAAATCATGGACAAACTCATCCGTAAAAGCAAAATTATTTACAAGTCCGCCGTCTCTCAGCGTACAATCCACAACCTTGATATCGGGACAATAATCCATTAATGTTCTCTTATTACACTGTTCCGCACTCATTTCTTATCCCTCCGTAATCTGTCTTTTCGCACTTTAAACCGTTAAAGTTCCTTTATCATACAAAATATTTGTCTTTTTGTCAACCTGGATTTACACAGGCTGCTGTTTTAAGCCCCGGTTCCGGCGAAAAAGGGTGACATGGAGAGAATTTTACCGTATAATTGATTTATCAATTCAGATTACGAAAGGAAACCAGACTATGACAGAACGGGAAAAAATGCTGGCAGGCCAGCTCTATGACTGCGGAGACGCGGAGCTGCTGACCCAATGGCATAAAGCAAAAGATTTAATCAGGAATTACAATCAAACGGATTCTGCAGATTCCGAAGAAAAAGAACGGATTCTGAATGAATTGCTGGGCGGACGGGGTAAAAATCTGTGGATTACCCCGCCCTTTTATGTGGATTACGGCAATAATATTTATTTTGGAAATAACTGCGAAGTAAATATGAACTGTACGTTTCTGGACGATAATAAAATTATCATCGGAAATAACGCGCTGATAGCGCCCAATGTCCAGATTTATACCGCCTTCCATCCCACAAATGCAGCGAACCGGTTCGGACCCGCCAGGGAAGACGGTTCTTTTGAATTCTGTAAAACACAGACTGCCCCTGTTGTCATCGGAGATAATGTATGGCTGGGAGGCGGCGCCATCCTTATGCCGGGCGTAACCATCGGCAATAATGTTGTCATAGGAGCCGGAAGCGTTGTCACCAGAGATTTTCCGGACAATACCATCGCCTGCGGAAATCCTTGCCGTATTATAAGAAAAAACGACATCTGATTTATGTCCGGAGGCTTTATGTCAGTTTCCGGATCATAGCAAGCACCCGTCTTCCACAGGTTCGGATTGCTTCTTCTGACAGTTCTCCTCTCTCACAGGCCTGCCGGATATTCTCATCATCCTGGGGATTTCCTGGCATAATAATATCATTTCCGGCAACGGCGCATTTCCAGGAAATGCTTCCGTCCGCCGGAACTGTTGTATTCCAGTCAGACATTACCACACCTTCAAATCCCCATTCTTTCCGCAGGACTCCTGTACAGATATCTCCAAAATTAGCTGCATGAAAGCCATTGATACGATTATAGGAGGACATAACAGCAACGGGCCGGCTTTCCCTGACTGCAATTTCAAACCCACGAAGATAAATTTCCCGTAAGGCCCGCGGGGAAATACAGACATTTACACTCATCCGGTTATCTTCCTGATTATTGCAGGCAAAATGCTTCACCGTAACACCGCAATTTCCATCTGCCTGCACACCGGAAACAACTGCCGCCGCCATTTTTCCGGACAGGAAAGGGTCCTCCGAATAGTATTCAAAATTCCTTCCACACAACGGATTCCGCTGAATATTCATCCCAGGCGCAAGCCACAGATCCACATAAAACTCTTCCATCTCCAGAGCCACAGCTCTGCCAAATTCTCTCATTAAATCCACGTCCCAGGTCTGGGCCAGCGCTGTCCCCACGGGAAAAGCCGTACAATACTGATAATAGGTGTCCGCATCCTCATGAAATTCCATTTCCTCCAGAAAACCGTTCTCCAGAGAGCCCAGAACTCCCACCCCATACACAGAGTCTGATTTCCGGTCCACCTGATAGCTCTGGCGCAAGCGCAGCCCCGCCGGCCCATCCGCCATAATCAGCGAACGTACACCATATTTATGTTCCAGCGTTTCCGTGGTCTCCCCGGCTGAACCCGGCACCCGGACGCCCGATGAGCCCAGAGTACTGGCTCCCTTTACAACATTTCCATATAAAAGAGGAATCAACTCCTCAACGGACAGTTCCTGCTCCTTTCCTTTCAGCTCTTCCTTACTTCCTCCCTGCCCGCCGGGCATCGGAGTCACGGAATATTTCGTTTCCCGGTTCTGCTCCCCGCGGGGATGGAACAGAAATTCTGGCGTCTTCTGCTTTTTTGCCATTTTCAACCATTTTGAGACATTCTCCTTCACAGATTTCGGTTCGGCAAATTCTTCCAGAACTTTTTGTGCCGGACGTATTCTTTCCGTACGCTCCAGCACCACAGACTCCGGTACTGTAAGAATTGCCGCCGGTTCCAGAGATTCTGCATGTTTTCCCAGCCACAACCCATAAGAACCTTTCTCCACTATCCAGGCCTGCTGTTCTTCTGAAAAACCAGCCATCTGTTTCTGGTCTGTGACAACTCTGAGCTGTTGGGATTCCCCCGGCTGCAGTAATCCCGTCCTGGCAAATCCGGCCAGCCGGTAGCATTCTTTCCCCTGAGGCCCAAACAGGTACGACAGCCCTATCCTTTCCTCATCAGCCGCAGAACACTCTGCTTCTTCCATCTCTTTCTGAGGTAATGTTACATAGACCTGTACAACTTCCCGGCTTGCATAAATTTTCCCGATATTTTTCACAGTAACGATAAGCTCCGCGCCTGTTTCCGTAATTTCCAGTCTGTCAAAATCCACGGAAAATTCCGTATAGGAAAGTCCGTAGCCAAAGGGAAACAGGGGCTGTACACCAAAACTGCTGAAATACCGGTATCCCACATAAATTCCTTCCCGGTATTCCTCTGTTTCCAGATTTCCGTTCAGGGCTCCAAACTCCTCCGCCGAAGGATAATCTTCATAGCGCTTTGCCCAGGTAGCTGTCAGCCTTCCTCCAGGTACAGATTTTCCAAGCAACACGTTGGCCGCCGCGTGTCCTCCCTCCTGTCCCGGCAGGGAAATAAGCAGAATCCCTTTTATATTCTCTGCTTCCTGTAGTATATCCGTCAGTTCCACTGGTGCTCCCACATTCAGAATCAGCACAATGGGCATGTTCTGACGGTTCAGAAACAGAATATCCTCCCGCTCCTGTCTGCTTAAATAATAATCCCCTTCTGTTCTGCTGCGGTCTTTCCCTTCGCCGGAAATGCGGCTGATTACATACAGCGCCGTCAAAGCGCCTTTCACATCTTCTTCTGAAATACTGCGGCCCTCCGGCATGGAAAATGGATTCAGGGCATAGGCGTCAAAAGGATTTTCCATCTTTTCGGCGTCCTTTAGCACCTTTTCCTTCCATACATTCCTGGCAGCCTCATAACGCTTCTCGTAATCTATCAGCCATTCTTCACTGGTGATGGGAACCCCTGCCTCTTTCAGTCCCCGGTAAACAGAAATATTTTCCCGGTTGTTCACGTCCCCGGAACCAGTTCCGCCTTTCACCGTTCTGACTGCGCCTCCGCCAAACAACCCTGCGGGCGCAGAAGTTTTAAGGGGAAGAACCCCTTCATTTTTCAGAAGAACCATGCCTTCCGCTGCCAGTTTTCCGGCCAGTTTTCCATGCAGGATTTCCCGTTTAGATGGACGTTCTTCCATTGTACCACTGTGGACCTGTTGTAATACCGCCATACTTTCTCCTTTCCAATCTTATTTTCTGACACGAACAGAATCCAACCCATCATATATTGCTTTCACACAGAGTTGGATTCCTTCGTTTCATTTTATACTGCTTCAGGCTTCAAACATAACTGAACCTTATATTAAAAGCAACTTTTTTTCTGTAAAACCTTCCCGTCATTACTCCTTTACTCCGCCAAGGGTTACGCCTGCAATAATATATTTTGACAGGAACAGATACACCAGGATAATCGGAACAATTGCCACCAGAATCATCATGTATATTTTTCCCATGTCAAAATTCATATAATCCGCACCGCGAAGGGTCGCAATGAGTATGGGCACCGTCATTTTATCTTTGGACTGAATCACCAGTGCCGGAACAAAATAATTATTCCATGAACCCACAAAGGTGAAGATTGCCTGTACCGCAATAGCCGGCTTCATAATGGGAATTACAATCCGGTTAAAAGTCCGGAACTCCCCGGAACCGTCGATTCTTGCCGCTTCCACCAGTGACAGAGGAAGAGAAGACTGCAGGTAGCTGTACATAAAATAGAATACAGCCGGAGATGCAATGGAGGGAATAATCAGCGGAAGCAGGGAATCATACATTCCCATATTGGTTATCAACCGCAGAAATCCCATTGCTGTCACCTGCGTGGGCATTACAAGGATAGCCATAATAAACGTAAACGCCGCTTTCTTTAATTTAAAATTATACGCATACAGACCATAAGCTGTCAATGCCGAAAAATATGTACAGATTGCCGCTGAACAGCCGGAAACCACCAGGCTGTTTAAAATCCCCCGAAACATGGGAAATGTACCGTCGTTAGCCACATTTTTCAGATTTTCCAGAAAATAATTTCCCGGCAGAGCAGAAAAACCTTTCTGCAAATCTCCATGGGACCTCGTGGAATTGATAAACAGAATATAAAAGAAAAACAGACACATAAACGACAGGATAATCAGTACAATATGCGCCAATATACTTCGTGCATGGTTGGAGCCTTTTGATTTCATAACTTTATCCCCTCCTTTGCTTTTTTGCTTTTTTCGCTGCCGCTTTCGAGCCATCCGGATCATCATTATTGGTCATCCGATATACTACAAAGCATAAGATACCGCTGACAACAAACAGAAATACCGATAATGCGCCCGCCATACCATAATTCTTACTCTTTAAATGACTGTTCAGAAACATAATCAGGGTCATGGAGGTACGATCCGGCGTCCCCTGTCCGTTTGTCAGAATCTGAGGCACATCAAACATCTGCAATCCGCCGATAATAGAAGTAATCAACGTATAGGCAAGAATTGGACGTATCTGGGGAAGGGTAATATAGAAAAACCGCTGCAGGCTGTTACATCCATCCAGTTCAGCCGCCTCGAATACATCCGGGCTGATTCCCATAATGGCCGCCATCAGCATAATTGTGGAATTTCCAAACCACATCAGGAAATTCATAAGCCCTACCAGGGATCTTGTTCCCCATACAGAACCCAGAAAATCCACCGGCTGACTGATCCATCCGAAAGAAGTCAAAATGGAATTGATGGGCCCGTTCGTGGAAAACATGGTAAAAAACAACATGGCAAAGGCAGAAGCCATAATCAGATTCGGCAGATATATCACCACCTTAAAAAACTGTGTTCCATGGATTTTAAGCCTTGCGTCCACAAACCACTCGGCAAGCACCAGAGCAATTACAATCTGGGGAATAAATCCGATAATCCACAGTATCATGGTATTGCCTGCATATTTCAGCATATCCGAACCCAGCAGGCTGATATAATTCTCCAGACCCACAAAATTCGGCCCTATCTCTTTAATCCCTGAACGGTAATACTCAAAAAAACTATACCGGACAGTATCCACCAGAGGGATCAGAGAAAATATGAAAAAACTCACAAAAAATGGAAGGATAAACAGATAGCCCCATTTTGCATAATCTATTTTTTTATGTTTCTTTTCCATAAACTGCCACCCCTTTCTGTTTTTATCCGGCGCCGCCCATTCTGCATACCACAGCGCCGGCTCTTTTCATTCTGGCTGCAAATCCCGGTTATCCGGGCTACATTGCCTTATCCTGCGCACCAGGACGTCAGAATCTCTTTATTCCGGCCACTGAATTTCCGTAATATCCGGGTAACGCTCAATAACTGCTGTTTCGAAGTTCGCTTTTGCTTTTTCGAAGTCAACGTTCCCCTGCAGATAATCATTAAAAGAATTCTGGATTAATTCCACACAGCCCTGATCGTAAGCAGAAAGAGGCGCAATCACGATATTCTCTGCCACCGGTGCAAAATATGCAAATGCGTTCTGTCCGCCCAGGAAATCAGAAGCAAACTTCTTATCATCTTTTGCCGCCCGCTGCATACCGCTCTGAGTATTAGTAAAGTCCGCATAATCTTTGGAAATCTTTAACAGATTTTCCTGATCTGCAGTCACTGCAAGGATGATATCTTTCACATGCTTCGGGTTATCTGTGCCGGTACATGCATGAACATAGGAACCGCCCCAGTTATATTCCTGCGGAGGATTGGTAACTGCCCAGGCGCCGTCTTCACCATCCCAGTTGGGCTTCAGCGTAAAATCAATGCCCCATGCCGGAAACAGGAAAGCAAACACCTTTGAAGTGGAACCCATTGCCTTGTTCCAGTCATCATTCCACTGGCCTTTTATATTTTTGTCAAGATATCCCGCATCCAGCCATTCCTTCGAATCGCTTACCCAGTCCATTATTTTCTGATCCACTTTGATTACAGTTTCTCCAGGGCTGACCCAGGACTGGGCAATACTGTTGCCATAAAGCCGGAATGTATCTGCGTAAGAGGAAAATGCAAAATACCCCTTCGCCTTCAGTTCTTCCGCTGTTGCTTTCATGGTATCCCAGTCCTTCACCTTTTCGCCCACTTTTTCCGGATCATCCGTACCGAATACATCTTTGGCAATATCCCGGCGGTATACCAAAAGTCCCGGACAGCACTGCCAGGTGGAACCTCTCTGAACACCGTTTGCATCAGAAGCTGTAACCTTTGTGAAACTGTACTGATCCGACAGATCCTTTTCCGGATCGATGCCAAGGTCTGTCAGGGGCATGGCTGCGTCTGCATCTGCATCCGTATATTTGTTCACATAATCTGTCTCGGACAAAAAGATATCTACTTTATCGTCTGCCGCCGCATCCGCCTGATTCAACAGCGCTTCATCCAGTTTCTGCTGGTATACGCCATCCTGATTGGGATTTATGGTCCAGTGGATTTCCGTCCCATCCTTTAATGTAGTTACCGTTCCGTCTTTGGAAGTTTCCTTCACCTCCGGATAAACCGCCTCCACACGCTGACGGAATTCATCGTTCCAGCTGTAAATATTGATGACTTTCCCTTCCTCTGAATCGGATGCTTCTCCCGCTCCGGAGCCGGACGACGTTCCACATCCTGCCAGCGCTCCCATTGCCATTGCAACAGCCAATAAGATACTAACTGTCCTCTTTTTCATTTGATAAATCCTCCTTCTTTTTTCTGCGGCATCTGCCTTACACTTCTACCGCACATTTATTGTGTGGCAGGATTATATCGTAGATTCCAGGACGAATATACTACGAATTTTAACAAAATGTCAGATTCATGACACCTTTTGAAAATATTATTCCTGACGCGATATACCAAAATCCATGTTTTTATTTTTAGGTCATAATTCTGATATTTTTCTCATATTTCTGATTTTCTCAGAAGTAAAATTCCTATATGATATTCCTTAACCATATGGAAAGGAGAAAGAAATTTGAAACGTATAAAATTTACCGATGAACATGGAAGTTTCGTAATCAGCCAGCCGGAAAATACCAGTTACCTGTACTTTCCTCTGGCTTCGGAAACAGGATTAAAAAGCGCTGTAACCCCCAGCCTTGGCGGGGACGCCAAGATTGACCAGGAAACTTTTCTTCTGGAACCAGTAAGTTCGGAAAATCTCCATAATAACCGTTCTGTCCGGAATTTCTGGTGTACCACGGAAACCGGAGACGTCTGTTCCGTCTCCGGCGCTTCTGCGGAACAGGAAGCGGCAAAATTCACTTCCCGGCAGGAGGAAAGCCAGGTGTCCGCAGGATTTATGTGGCATACATTAAATCGTTCCTTCAAAGCTCTGCAGCTTACATCCACAGTGGATCTTTTTATTCCAAAAGACGAAAATGTGGAAATCATGCATGTGACAATCCAAAACCGGTCGGAAGCTGCCCGGAAGCTGACAGCCTGTGCAGGGATCCCAATTTACGGCCGCAGTGCAGACAACATCCGTGACCATCGGAATGTAACTTCCATGCTTCATCGCATTGATGCAGAAGAATACGGAATCTTTGTCCGCCCCACCATGTCTTTTGATGAGAAAGGCCACCGCCCAAATGACCGGATTTATTACGTTATGGGCTGTACCGAAAGCGGATCTGCACCAGTGAGCTTCTATCCCACCGTGGAAGATTTTATTGGAGAAGGAGGCTCCTTTACTCATCCCCGTGCCGTATACGAACAGTATCCGGGATATCCCGCCCCCTGTCAGGCAGCCGGAAAAGAAGGAATGGGCGCTTTCCGTTTTGAAACCATTTCCCTTGCCCCCGGCGGGCAGGTATCATATATCATCCTCCTTGGAGCAGAAAACAGCCGGGAAAAGATTCACCATATTTTCCGCAAATACAATACCTCAGAAAAGGTACAGGCTGCCCTGGCTGATACGAAATCCTGCTGGCAGGAAAAAGTAAAAGTCAGCTTTCATACCGGTGACAGGGATTTTGACTGTCTCATGAAGTGGATCAGCTTCCAGCCCTTCCTGCGCCGGCTGTTTGGCTGCTCCTTCCTCCCTCATCACGATTATGGCCGGGGAGGCCGGGGATGGCGCGACTTATGGCAGGACTGCCTCTCTCTTCTTCTGATGGAACCGGAAAATGTCAGGGACATGATCATCAAAAACTACGGCGGCGTCCGCATGGACGGAACAAACGCCACCATTATCGGAACCGGAGACGGAAATTTCCTTGCAGACCGCAACGGTATTACCCGTGTCTGGATGGATCACGCCCTCTGGCCGCTGATGACCACAAAACTTTACATCGACCAGACCGGAGACATTGAAATCCTGAACCGGCAGGTTCCCTATTTCAAAGATGCGCAGGTAATGCGGGGAACAGCCCTGGATACCCTCTGGGACCAGGCAGATGGAAATATGCAGCTTACAGATAAAAAAGATATTTATACCGGAAGCATTTTAGAGCATCTTCTCATCCAGCAGCTTACTGCCTTTTACGAAACAGGAGACCATAATATCTGCCGGCTGCGGGACGCAGACTGGAACGATGCGCTGGATATGGCCTCGGAAAAGGGCGAAAGCGTTGCCTTCACCTGCGCCTATGCAGGCAACCTCCTGGAACTTGCCGCCATGATCCGTCTGCTGGACAGCAGTTCTACAGTCCATACCGCTGAACTTCTGGAAGAAACAGAACTTTTACTCTGCGACCACCCGGAACTTTATAACGACACTGGCAGAAAGCAGAAAATTCTGGCTGACTATACTTCCCGTTGTAAACATACTGTCAGAGGCAGACGCGCCGTTTTTTCCCTTTCTGTACTTGCAGCAGATCTGTCCCAAAAAGCAGCCTGGCTGATGGATTATGTGAGAAATCAGGAATGGATAGAAGGAATGGAGGGAGAAGGCTGGTTCAACAGCTATTATGACAACCAGGGACAGGCTGTGGAAGGAATCCACAATGGACAGGTTCGCATGATGCTGACCGGCCAGGTCTTTGCCATCATGAGCGGAGTGGCGGAGGACACCCACATCAGGAAAATTGTAAAAAGTGCAGATCATTATCTTTACCGGAAAGAAACAGGCGGCTACCGTCTGAATACTGATTTCCATGAACTGAAATCTGATATGGGACGCATGTTTGGATTCGCCTATGGGGAAAAGGAAAATGGCTCCGTCTTCTCCCACATGGCAGTCATGTACGCAAACGCCCTGTATCGCCGGGGATTTGTGAAAGAAGGCTGGAAGGCTTTAAAAACCCTCGCCGATACCGCCCTGAATTTTGATACCAGCCACATTTATCCTGGCATCCCGGAATATTTCCGCTCTGACGGACGCGGAATGTACCACTATCTGACCGGAGCGGCGAGCTGGTACATGATGACCATGATTACAGAAGTTTTCGGCGTCCACGGAGAATCCGGAGATCTTATTTTATACCCTAAACTTCTGGCAGAACAGTTTGATTCAGATGGAAATGCCTCCATCACCGTCCCTTTTGCCGGAAAATGTTTTACCATCGTATACAAAAACACAGAAGGCAAAGATTTCGGCGCCTGTACCATTGGTTCCGCCCTCTGCGGGCAGACCATGCTTCCTGTCTGTGAAGATTCCTTTGCGGTTCTCACACGGGAAAGCATAAATGCCCTGCCGGATCACGCATACACAATCACAGTAGAACTTATTTAAAAGGAAAGGATGAAAACTGCAAGATGAAATATGGATATTTTGACGACGATAACAGAGAATACATCATAGAACGGCCGGATACGCCAGCCCCATGGGTAAACTATCTTGGCTCTCCGGAATACGGTGCAATCATTTCCAACAATGCCGGGGGCTACAGCTTTGCAAAATCCGGCGCAAACGGACGCATCCTGCGCTACATTTTCAACAGCTTTGACCAGCCTGGCCGATATCTCTACATACGCGACAATGAATCCGGAGATTACTGGTCCGCTTCCTGGCAGCCAGTCGGGAAAGATTTAAAAGATTATCAAAGCACCTGCCGCCATGGAATGGGCTATACCCAAATAGAATCCGTATATGCCGGAATCATTTCCAGGGCCTCCTACTATGTCCCCCTGAAAAAAGCCCATGAAGTCTGGGCCCTGTCCCTGACGAACACCTCCGAAAATCCCAGAGAACTTACCATTACCGGATATGGAGAATTTACCAACCACAGCAACTATGAGCAGGATCAGGTAAATCTGCAATACTCTCTGTTCATTGGCCGCACGTTATTTGAAGAAAACAGAATCATGCAGCAGATACATGGCAATCTGGATTCCCTTCGGGAAAACGAAAAAGTGGATGAAAAAAATGTAACGGAACGCTTCTTTGGCCTTGTCGGAGCCGAAGTTGCTTCCTACTGCGGAGAAAAGGAACACTTTCTTGGAAAATACCATGGATACAACAATCCGCAGGGAGTTTCCTCCGGTAACCTTGGAAATATCACAGGCTACAACGGAAACTCCTGCGGTGCCCTCTCCTGCAATATTACTCTTGAGCCGGGAGAGACAAAAACCATTGCATTTCTGCTGGGAGAACAGGAATCCCCAAAAGCGGCAGCCATCCTTTCTGCTTACACAGATACGGAAAAAACCGTAAGGAAGGAACTGGACGAGCTGAAAAACTGCTGGCATAACAGGATGGATCATCTGAAAGTCAGCACCCCCAGTACGGAATTCAATACCATGATCAATACCTGGAATGCATACAACTGCTTTATGACCTTCCTCTGGTCCCGCGCAGCCTCCTTTATCTATTGCGGCCTGCGCAACGGTTATGGTTACCGTGACACCGTACAGGATATCCAGGGAATCATCCACCTTGCACCGGAACTGGCGGCAGAAAAAATCCGCTTTATGCTTTCTGCCCAGACAAGCAGCGGAGGTGGTCTGCCCCTTGTAAAATTTACCCATAATCCCGGACATGAAGATACCCCGGACGACGCTTCCTACCGACAGGAAACCGGGCATCCGGCTTACCGGGCAGACGACGCTCTCTGGCTCTTTCCAACCGTTTATAAATATATCGCCGAAACAGGAAATATGGATTTTCTTGAAGAACGCATTCCCTATGCGGATAAAGAAGCAGACAGTGTGTACGACCATCTGAAACGGGCCATCCGCTTTTCTCTGGAACATTCCGGTCCTCACGGCATGCCTGCCGGGCTTTACGCAGACTGGAATGACTGCCTGCGCCTGGGGGCAGACGGAGAATCCTCTTTTGTGGCGATGCAGCTTTATTATGCCATGACTGTTTTGAAAAAGTTCGCAACATACAGGCAGGATACAGACTATCTGAATTTTTTAACAAAACAACAGGAAGAACTTGGCGCACTCATCCGGAAACTGTGCTGGGACAAAGACAGATTTATCCGGGGTTACACAGAAAAAGGCCAGCCTGTGGGCTCTGCCGCGGACCCGGAAGCCAATCTCTGGTTAAACCCTCAGAGCTGGGCTGTTATCAGCGGACTTGCCGATATGCAACAGGCTGACGCCATACTTGACAACGTTTATCACCGGTTAAATACGGAATACGGCGCGCTGCTGATGGATCCCCCTTACCATGCCCATGCCTTTGAGGGCGCACTGGCAGTGATTTATAATCCTGGCACCAAGGAAAACGCAGGTATATTTTCTCAGTCCCAGGGGTGGCTGATTCTTGCGGAGGCTCTCTGCGGCCATGGAGAACGTGCCTTTACCTATTTCATGGAAAATGCCCCTGCCGCCTGGAATGAGCAGGCAGATATCCGCCGCCTGGAACCATATTGTTACGGGCAGTTTACAGAGGGAAGGGCCAGCAAACACCCCGGACGCTCTCATGTACACTGGCTCACCGGTACCGCTTCCACTGTTATGGTGGGCTGTGTAGAAGGCATTTTAGGACTTCGCCCCGACCCGGAGGGAATTAAAATCTCCCCGTCCATACCAAAGGAGTGGACACATTTTGAGATTGACAAAGACTTCCGCGGAAAACATCTGCATATCCTTGTGGAAAATCCCGGCAGACGGGAATCCGGCTGTGAAAAACTTACGCTGAACGGCAAAAAGCTCACCGGAAATTATATCCCGGCCAGCCTTCTTCAGAAAGAAAATGAAATAGTGCTTGTATTATAAAGGCAGCTACTCCGGGGCAGATTCTGCCCCGGTTTCAATATCCCATTGCACCATATAATTGATATCCCGGTATTTTTTCGGCGTCATACCCACAATTTCCCGAAACTGCTGTATAAAATGGCTCTGGGAAGAAAAGGAGAGACGGTTGGCAATCTCAATAACAGAGTAATCACTGTAGCGGAGCAGATTTCTGGCCTTTTCAATTTTCTGTTTCCGGATATAGGCGCTGACAGAATCCCCGGTTTCCTTTTTAAACAGCCTTGAAAGGTAGCTGGACGACACTCCAAGTTCATCTGCCAGGTCTTCAATGGTAATACGTTCTTTGATATGGGAATAAATGTATTCCTTGCAGGCGCTGATATGTCTGGAGTTGGTATCACTCCGGCGGAGTATGAGCATCTTTTCCGCATAATCCAATACCATTTCATCATGCAGATTATGCACTCCCTGCACAGTATGAATATCATCCAGCTTCTGAATATAAAAATCACTCATCCGAAAAGCCTGTTCCAGCTCCATACCTTTCTGCCTGCACAGACGTGTAATCATGGCCGTCGTAATCACAAAATGATATTTCAGATTCGTTACCTGATTGCGGGACAGTATGCCGACGCCCTCGCTGTCCAGAAACCGTTCCTGTTCACAGTTCTTCCGAACTGCAGCCACATTTCCGTTGGATACTGCCTGATAAAACAGAAATTCTTCTGTCGGTTGTCTGTGTTCGATTTCATCCACATCATCTTCCGCTTCAAAAAGAAGCCACTCATCCTGATATCCCACAAAGCTCACCCGCCTTTCTTCTGTAACCGCCTCAGCAGAGCTTCCTTTTTATAAGCCCTGATATTTTCCTCAATCTCTGTATAATCCCGCTCAAACAGTTCGTCGCTGATCTGTCTGTACAAACGCTCTCCGGGCACTTTCAGCAAAATTTTTTCTATCACAAAATCCTTGCTTTTCTGTCTGTACTTTGGCAAACTGTTTTTCTCCTGAATACGTGCAAGCTCCGGCCGCCACAAAAGGCCCAGTTTCCGTTTCCAGTTGACTTTGGGATTCTCCCCGGCTTTCCGCAGCAGGTAAAAATCCGGCCTGCCCTCTTCCAGTTCCACTGTAATAATGCCCCACCAGTCAGGCACATGTTCCTCTACATGGTGGGCGTGTTTCGTCCCCGCCACAATATAGTTATAATCAAAATACTGATTGTAATCTCTCACCTGACGGCTCAGCCTGGCATAAGTGTCCGCATCGCTTTTGATTTCCAGTCCGCAAAGGGATTCCGGAAGCACCATTACCACATCTGCACGGCTCCGCCCCACTGACTTTTCTTCTATAATCCTGATTTTCCCGTATTTTTCTTCCAGAAAATCAAACAGCGGTTCTCTGATATCCTTATCGTAAAGCATTTTCGGCCCTCACTTCTTTTGGATGTTCTCTGTCCGGTTCCGGTTTCTGCCGGAATTTTCAATGATATCTGTATCAGTTTACAGTTTAGCACATATAATGGCAGAAATCTATGGGAAAGGGACACAAACCCTCTGGTCTGGCTGCACATTTATTCCTTGACAAATATATATCGCAGTGCGATAATCAGAATATAACTATCGTACTGCGAAATATTTACGGTACTCAGGCATTGAACCGGACAGTGAGGTGGTGACATGAATGCCCATATTCAGAAAGTATACGTTCCGATGACAGAAACGGGATTTTACATTTTACTTTCTCTGCGTAAAGAAGCCCACGGTTACAGTATTGTGAAACAGGTGGAAGCGCTGACACAGGGGGAAATCCACATCAGCCCCGGCACCATGTATGGCAGCCTGTCAAAAATGGAGAAGGACGGTCTCATCCGTTTTGTCCGGGAAGAAGAAAAGAGAAAAATTTACTGTATTACGGAACTGGGGACACAGGTACTGGAGCTGGAACAGAAACGGATAGAGCGACTTTACCGGACTATGAAAGAGGTGTGTGATAATGAAAGACATGAAAACTGAAATCAGATTTTTTTCAATTCCTGAATGGAAAAAAGAAGAAGATTATCTCAGAAACCAGCATAAACTGGGATGGGAATTTACTTATGTGAATAAGATTGGATGTTACCACTTTGAAAAATGTGAACCGGAAGATGTGATTTATCAGTTAGATTACAACCCTGACGGCCTGGCCCACAAATCAGAATATATTCAGATATTTTCTGACTGCGGATGGGAATATATGCAGGATTTTTTCGGGTACAGTTATTTTCGAAAGCCTGTCTCTGAAATGAAGGGAAAAGAGGAAGAAATCTTCTGTGATGACACCTCCCGGCTTGAAATGATGAAACGGATATTCCGGGGACGCATGGTTCCGCTGCTTTGTGTTTTTTTCCTGATTATCCTGCCAAATCTGTTTATACAGCTCCATAATGTCACACTGGCCGGGCAGATACTGGCAGGAACCTTTTCCGTCCTGTTTGTGGTATACCTTATAATGTTTTTCTGGTTCGCCATACAGTTTTGGAAGTATCAGAAATCCCTGTAAGAACAAGGAGAGATGTTCCGGAAGCTGCCGCAAAACCAGCCTGCTGCGGCGGCTACAAAACATAATTCAGATTCGGCAAATCCAGTTTGTTTTTTAATCTATTTTGTTTAACTTTCTATGACTAATTGCCGAGTTTATATTTCAATTATATACTATATTTAGGCTTACTAATTTTCTGTTGCTTATCACCTTTCGTAAAGTATTTTCACAAATTATTCAAAACACTGTTGGATGATACACAATTTACACAACACAAATGTGTCCGGCCAGATAATTTCACTGGCACAATACCTGTCCACTTATTTCCGATTTATCGCCGCTTTCAGCAACAAATTTTGCCTTTTCAACAGTTTCCGACAAACTCTTTCATCCACTTATCCAGTTCTTTCTGGCTGCGAATCACAGCGGTTTTGTATCCGTACTGCTCCAGCACCTTCCGATACCGTTCCTTCTGGCTCTTCTTCCTGTGAAGCAGCCACCAGATAAATTCCCGGTTCATCCGTTCCACGCATCCCTCTCCCATGGAATCCCTGGTTCTTCCCCGGTTCTGAACATACCGTTTCCAGGCCCGGAAGAAACAGGAAAGACGTCTGAAATCCATTAAAACAATGGTATCTGCTTCCTTCAGACGTCTTTCATATTCCAGAGCGGAATAAGTCCCGTCAATCACCCAGGACTTATGTTCATCCAGAAACTGTTTCACAATCTCTGCTGATTCCGCTCTGCTTCTCTCCTGCCAGCCGGGAAGCCAGTGCACCCTGTCCAGGTGCAGAACAGGAATCTGAAATTTCTCGCCCAAATATTTTGCAAGGGTAGATTTCCCGCTGCCGCTGTATCCAATCACTGCCACGCGCATTTTTATCTCCTCCCAACACAGGCGGCCACTTCTGCCAGCCCTCCGGGCCCTTCTCAGGGCAAGCCTTAAACATTCTTAAACTGGGCCATATACAGATTATAATAATGGCCTCTCTTCTCCATCAGTTCCGCCGGTCTGCCCTGTTCCAGGATACCTCCTTTATCAATGACAAAAATCCGGTCTGCCCGCTGTATGGTGGACAGCCTGTGGGCAATAACAAAGCTGGTACGCCCTTTCAGCAACGCTTCAATCCCTTTCTGCACCAGAATCTCCGTGTGGGTATCTATACTGGAAGTAGCTTCGTCCAGAATCAGGATTTTCGGCATACTCACCATAGTTCTGGCAAATGCAATCAGCTGGCGCTGGCCGATGGACAGTCCCGCTCCGCGCTCTTTTAACACAGTATCATAGCCCTTTTCCATCTTCATAATAAATTCATGGGCATTGACCGCCTTTGAGGCCGCAATGATTTCCTCCTCTGTGGCTTCCATATTGCCATAGAGAATATTTTCTCTGACTGTTCCCTGGAAAATAAAATTCTCCTGTGTCATCACACCCATCTGCCGCCGCAGACTTTCCATGGACACCTTCTGAATATCGTGCCCGTCAACGAGAATCCTCCCTTTCTGGATATCATAAAAGCGGCTGATTAAATTCACAATGGTGGTTTTTCCCGCTCCGGTAGGACCCACAAGAGCAATGGTCTCTCCCGGCTGAATCTGAAAACTTACATTTTCCAACACTTTTGTTTCCGCAGGAGTTCCCTCATCATAGGTAAAGGACACCTGCTCAAATTCCACTTTTCCCTCAATATCCGGCAGTTCCTGTACATCCGAATTGTCAAAAATATCCGGCTTCGTGTCAAGAATTTCAAAAATACGCTCTGCCGCTGTCAGATTGGTAATCACCTGATTGTAAAAATTACTCAGGTTCATCACCGGATTCCAGAACATATTGATATAGGTGCCGAAAGCCACCAGCATACCAATACTCACATATTCACCGCCAATCATCTGAATTCCCACCCAGTAGAGAATCATGGCCCCGATACCCCAGCAGAAATCTATGGCTCCGCCGAACATATCTGAAATCCGCACCGCCCTGATAAAGGACTGTTCATGCTCTTTCACCAGACCTGCAAAAATATCCTGTGTTTCATGTTCCGCATGGAAACTCTGAACCACATTCATTCCTGCAATGCCCTCATGGACATAGGCGTTCAGATTGGAGCCTTTCTTCCGGAAAATCTGCCAGCGGGCATGGGAAAATTTCTGGATAAACCAGATTGCCGCCGCCATTACCGGAATGCTGCTTAAGGAAGCCAGCGCAAGGCGCCAGTCCTTCACTACCATAATCACCACCACGCCGCAGATGGTAATAAAATCAGGAATCAGAGTGGTAACTGCGTTGACCAGCACATTTTTCAGGGAATTTACATCTCCAATGACCCGCGCCAGAATCTTTCCGGTGGGACGGCTGTCAAAAAAAGAAAAGGACAGTGTCTGGATATGCTCATACAGCTCCTGCCGGATTTCCAGCAGAATCTGATTGGAAATCCGTGCCATCACATACATACGCACCTTTACCATAACAATAAAAATCACGTTAATGACCAAGGTAACCGCTGCCAGCCTGGCCAGCCCCTCCATATCTTTTCCGGCAATGTATACGTCGATTGCCTCCTCAATAATCAGAGGGTTAATCAGGGAAATCACAACGGTGATAATCATACAGACCAGCACTCCGGCCACCTGAAGTTTATATTGAAACAAATAGGCAAACAGCCTTTTGAGCGTCTCCTTTTTCCCGATACTCTCAAGCTGTTCATCCACTTTATAAGAATTAACTGCCAAAATCACACCTGCTTTCTGTCTGTTTCTGTCTGCCTCTCCAGGTTTCCTCTCGCAGGAAAACACCTTCACTTATTAAAGCGGCAATGTATCCTGGGGAAGAAACACATCAGGCCTGCCCTGGCGCTGTGCCCATCTGAGCCACATAAGTGTCATAATAAAGGCCCTGTTTCGCCAGCAGTTCCTCATGGGTTCCCCGCTCTCTTATGGTTCCGTCCTCCAGAAAAATAATCTCATCTGCCCGGCGTACTGCGGAAATCCGGTGAGCAATAATAATTTTCGTGGTATCCAGCGTATCCAGTGACTTCTGAATCTCATATTCTGTCTCCATATCCAGAGCTGAGGTGGAATCGTCCAGAATCAGCACCGGATTGCGTTTTGCAATGGCTCTTGCAATACTGATACGCTGTTTCTGGCCGCCGGACAATCCCACGCCCCGCTCCCCGATAATGGTCTCATAGGTCTCCGGCATATTTTCTATAAATTTTCTGGCCTGAGCCAGCCCGGCGGCATGGACCATGGTTGAACTGTCCAGAGCCGCCCGTTTGCCCATACGGATATTCTCGGAAATAGTATCAGAAAACAGAAATACATCCTGCATAACGGTTCCGATACTGCTGCGAAGCTGTGCCAGAGACAGTTCCCGCACATCCACACCGTCCAGCTTCACACTTCCTTCTTTCACATCAAAAAAGCGCATCAGCAGGTTTACCATGGAAGTCTTTCCGGCCCCGGTAGCCCCCATCACCCCAAGGGTTTTCCCCTGCGGCAGCGTAAAGGAAACATCTTCCAGAATTTTCTGGTTCCCTCTGGCAAAGGATACATGCTCAAAGGAAATTTCTCCTTTTACCTGTTCCAGTACCACGGGATTTTCATGCTCTGTAATGGAAGATTTCTGCTGATAAATTTTATTGATTTTTTTACAGGAAGCAACGGCCGAAGACAGATCATTGGTCAGCCATCCCAGCATTTCCATGGGCCACACAATATTCCGGCAATACTCGGAGAACGCCACCAGCGTACCCAGCGTCATCTCCCCGTGGATAACCTGAACTCCGCCGATAATCACCATTACCACCGGCAGCAGCTTTCCGGTAAACTGAAACACCGGATAAAACCGTACCAGTGTTTTTGCCTGCTGCATATTCAGATCATAATACTGCCGGTTGTGGGAAAGAAATTTTTTAATCTCAAACTTTTCCCGTGCAAAGGCTTTTACGGTGCGTACCCCCGCCAGGTTTTCCTCGGCAATGGTGGTGAGCCTGGCATTCTCCTCACTGATAGATTCATAAATCTTATCCAGTTTCCGTTCCATGAAAACAGCGGTAATTCCCATCAGTATCATTACTCCAAGGGGCAGAAAAGCCAGTTTCCAGTTCAGGGTAAACATACAGTAAAGCACCATGGAAATGTGGATGACCACCTCAATGGCCAGCATTCCCACATACCCCAGTGCATTCCACACTGCGTCCACATCATCTTTTACCCGCGCCATCAGCTCTCCCGTATTGGTGTCGTCAAAATAATCCATGGAGAGCCCTTCAATATGGGCAAACAAATCTTTCCGCAGCCTGGCTGCAATCTTAACACTTACTGTATCAAAGGTAAATTCTTTCAGATAACCGCCCAGACTCCGGCCTGCCCCGATAATCACTATCATGGTAAGCAGTCCGCCCAAAAGCTCCATTTTCCCCTGAATGATAACATCATCCACAATACTTTTGGTGATTACCGGATACAGCATATCCAGCACAATGGCTGTCACCATACAGAAAATGGCAAACAGATACGCATACCAGTAATGGGCGATATAATTCAGTATTTTCTTCATAATCCTTCCTTTCCCAGATGTCTCCCGGTGACAGTTTTCATACTGATTCGAGTCCCTGTGACATACTTCAGATTCGCCGCAGTGCGATAAGAACTTTTTATTCTATAAGAAAACATTTTCACGCATTAGCGTGGCAAGGTCTTTCTTTTAAGATAAAAAAACCCCGTGGGCTTTACCCACGGGGTTTCTGTCTTCCTGTTATCTGTACGCACTCTGCACATACAAATCCACTGCTATTTCATTCTTCAGGCACATCCGATACATGTGCATATCTTTCCCTGAAATTAATGTGGAATCCTGTCTACAGTCACCGAGGTAAATCTGCAAGTTGTCTCTGTGAAATTATTTCTGTTCTTCTGTGCTAACTTAATCATGATCTTACCTCGCTTTCTTTTATTTTATCTGATTTCTACGTTCTATTAAAACATGTCTGCTAATATTTGTCAATTACTTAATTTTTATTTTTTTCCCCTGATAACTGCTGGTGTAAGTTTTTCCCCGGTAAACTTTGCAGGCTCTCACTGCAAAAGTATACGTCTTCCCGGATTTCAGATTCTTCCTGGTATAACGGAGGCTCTTTGTGGTTTTCAGATTCTTCCAGGAACCTTTTGTCCCGGTCTTATACGAAACGATATATTTGTCAGCCCTTGGCACCTTATCCCATTTTACAGCAGCTTTCTTCTTCCCGGCCGTTACTTTAAACTTCACATCTGCCGGATTTGTGGCAGTATACAGAGAAGTGTAGGACTTGCTGAACACCTGCTTTTTATTTACGGTCCGGTACGCCTTTACTGCAAACCGATAACCGGTGGCAGACCTGAGCTTTTTCACAGTACAGGAAGTTCGGCCGGAGGTTACCGTTGCCAGCTTCTCCCATTTTTTCCCGGAATACTGATAAACCCGGTACCCTTCCGCCCCGGAAACCTTCTTCCAGCTCAATTTGATACTGGTGGCCCCGGACGAGGCCTTAAGACCGGTCACATCGGAAATACCTTTTTCGGAATTCTGAGGCTGCTCCAGCTTTGGAACAATGGAATCCTTATAGCTGTCTCCGCAGACAGAGCAGGTGTGCAGGGTATAACCTTCCTCCGTATAAGTGGGCTCCACTTTGCTGACAACATACACATGGTCCGCCACTGTGACGGTCTTTGTCACAGTACAGGAAGTGTCTCCCTTTACAGAGGCAGTGATTACGGCGGTTCCCGGCCCCTGCACGTTAATCATTCCGCCGGCGTCAACCGTTGCCGCCGCAGGATTACTGCTGACAAAATCAAAGCCGGATGCAGACAGCTTCGGCTTACTGGTCTCAAACAGTTCATTTGCATGATAAATATCCATGGAAACTGCCGTTCCCTTATCTTTGCATACAAAGGCCTGATTTGCCGCTGGCTGCAGATGCAGCAGAGATTTCCGTATGGAAATGCTCCTGGTTACCTGTCTGGTTCCGGAAAGAGACATCTCTGACGCCTGTGCATTGTCAAAAAACTGTACCCAGTGCCAGATTCCTCCGCTGTCCTGAAAGCAGCCGATTCCAATGCTGGTCATTTCCGAATCCGTGATATTGGCCAGATGGCCTGGGGAACTGATCCAGGCCGCCATCACAGCCTGGGGAGAAGGATAACCAACCGCTATGTTCTCCGCTCTGCGGGTACCCCGGTCAGTGGCGGTAAAACACTTCGTCCCGTCGGGCCTGGTGTGACTGTAATACATGGCCAGTTCCGCCGCCCGCTGCATGGCAACCTCTGTCAGGGCCTGGTCCTGTTTCAGGGCCCCAAGTCCTCTCCTGGCACGTTCCTGATTAACCAGCGCCAGCACTTCATTTGCATAAGAATAATTTTCCGTACCGCTGATATCCACATTGACCTTTGGATTGGTTTCCTCATAATTCTCACCGGCAAAGACTCTGATTTCTTTCATAATTCCGTCCGCAGACTGATATTCGGTCAGTACCTTCTGAACTTTATTGTTCCCGTCAATCAGAACCGTAAAAGGGAATCCGGCTCCTGCCCCCTCATTGAGAACGCCAAGGTCATAATATTCAAACGCGGCGTCCCAGATACTGCTCCCTCCATCATAACAGAACAGAATATGCTCATTCCCGTATGTTGCGGCAAAATTTTTCACCGCTTCCTGAGAGGCTTTATTAGCTTCTGCAAAAACCACCCGTATTCCCGCACTGCTTACCCAGTCGCTTTTTGCAATATTCCGGATGGTAGCCTGGGAATTCCCACAGGTTGTGTATCCAAATACAAGCACTGTGACTTTTCCCATCTCTGTTTTGGTGGAAACCTCCCACCCATTTATGGAAGCAAAGGTATATTCCATATTGTCCGGCTTCTCCCCGGAAGCTGCCTGGGCTTCCATTCCTGTAAAATTTCCCGCCAGGGGAATCAGCAGCAGCCAGACCACCAGAAACAGTGCGCGCAGATATGCCTTTTTCATTCTAATCTCCTTTCCATAGCAAACTCTTACAAAAACAGGAAGAATTTCCCATAATTAAAAATATAATTTAATAAATTGTATCATGAAAAAAGGGGCTGTCGGGAAATAACGATTTTTGCCCCTGATATGTAAGAAGGAAAC
>OFGR01000597.1_pt1 | contig 35471 bp, 34 predicted proteins | sample 1521811 | NCBI WGS metagenome assembly OFGR01 (sample SAMEA3504098, study PRJEB24116) | mouse gut metagenome | biome: mouse gut; feature: mouse-associated habitat; material: faeces | place: Denmark | collected 2011
GGCGGCCGACGGCGGCCGCGGGAAAGTCAGATTTTTCCTTGTGCTTGCACGGCTTATCTGCTATAATCTTTTTGGGATGTCTTAGTATTTATAATAGGTTTTGCCATGAACAGACAGCCTGAAAACAGGAAATATTATAAAACAAAAGGAGAGGGAACAATGAAAGGAAATATTGTTGTTGGACAGTCTGGCGGCCCTACAGCCGTAATCAATTCTTCCGTAGCCGGCGTATATGCAGCAGCCAAGAAGCTGGGCGTGAAGAAAGTATATGGCATGGTACATGGTATTCAGGGATTTCTGCAGGACAATCTGTGTGATTTGGACGAGTATCTGGCTGACGAGACAGGGATTGAACTGCTGAAGAGAACCCCTTCTGCTTTTTTAGGCTCCTGCCGTTTTAAGATGCCTAAGATTGAGGGGAACGAAGAAGTATATGAAAAAGTATTTGAAATCATGGAAAAGCACGATATTGAATGTCTGTTCTACGCAGGGGGCAATGATTCCATGGATACCGTAAAAATGCTTTCCGACTATGCGGCGGCACACAATAAGCCGCAGAGGTTCATGGGAGTTCCTAAGACCATTGACAACGATCTTCCGATTACCGATCATTGTCCGGGTTATGGTTCCGCGGCGAAATATATTGCGGCCAGCCTGAAAGAAGTAATCCGTGACAACGAGTCTTTCGGCGTGGAGAAACCTACGGTATGTATCGTTGAGATTATGGGACGTAATGCAGGATGGCTGACCGCGGCAGCGGCTTTGGCAAAAGGAGAAGACTGCAGCGGCGTGGATGCTATTTATCTGCCGGAAAGAACTTTTGACATGGAAGCTTTCATGGCAAAAGTAAAGCATTTGTCGGAGACGAAATCTTCCGTTGTCATTGCGGTTTCCGAGGGCATTAAGATTGCGGACGGACGTTATGTATGCGAATTGGCAAACGAAAATGTGGCTGTGGATGCTTTCGGCCATAAGCAGATGTCCGGTACTGCCGCTTACCTGGCACAGCTTGTTGCAGAGGAAACCGGGTTAAAGACCAGGGCGATTGAGTTCTCCACCCTTCAGCGTGCTGCCAACCACCTTGCTTCCCTTACGGACATAAACGAAGCTTTCCAGGTAGGGCATGACGCAGTGATTGCTGCCGAGGAAGGAAAGACCGGCATGATGATTACCCTGGACAGGAATGGGGACGAGCCTTACCAGTGCGGTACCAGCGCTTATGATATCCACGCTATTGCAAATGTGGAGCGCCCTGTGCCGGATGAGTGGATCACAGAGGATGGCTGCGGGTTGAACGACGGGTATATCAAGTATGCAAGGCCCCTTATTATGGGTGAACTGCTTCCCGTATTTGTAAACGGCCTGCCGCGCCATCTGGTAATAAAGGAAATGAATTCCTAAAGGAAATGAATTCCCATAAGAAATGAAAAGGTGTGAAGCCTGGCGGAATGCCACAGGGGCTTTGCACCTTTTTTGTCCCGGAAGGAGGGGCAGGGAAAAGGAGTTACAATTTTATGGCAGTTTAAAGTTTTTTTGTTGACTATCATTAAGAAATATATTATTCTTAATAGTAAGTAGGGAATTGTCCCGGATCCAATTGGCAGTGCAGGATTTTGCGCCGCTGCAGCAGGAGGTATGGTTCCGCGGCAGCTCCTTATATACAGGAGGATAGAAAATGGTTTCAAGTATTGTGGGAAATTATCTGCTGGAAAACGGGCTTATTACATATGAACAGCTTAACGACCTGATGAAAGAGCAGCGCAGGACCCGTGTGAAGCTGGGGCTGATAGCAGTAGCGGAAGGGCTTTTGATGCCGGAAGAAGCTGAGAGAATAAACAACCTGCAGTCGGTGATGGATATGCGCTTTGGCGACATTGCAGTGGAGAAAGGGTATCTGACAGAGTGGGAGGTGGAAGGGCTTCTTGCCAAGCAGGGCAACGCCTACCTGGTTTTTGCGCAGGCGCTGGAGAACCAGCAGCTTATGAGCATAGAGCAGCTGGAAATGTATATGATGGATTTCCAGCGGGAACACCAGCTTACAATAGCTGACATTGAGGATATTAAAAGTGACGATGTGGACAGGATCCTGCCCCTTTATATTCCGGCCAACAGCGACAGTTATTTGAATGTGGCAGGTACGGCGCTGCGGACAATTATGCGCTGTGTGGACTCTGATACCTACTTGGACCAGGCTTACCGGACAAAGCAGTACAGGGAATGCCACTGTGCCCTCCAGTATGTGGAAGGGGAGTACAGTTACACCTGCGGCATAGCAGGGGAGGATGAGGCAATCCTTATGGTAGCCAGTATTTTTGGCAAAGAAGAATTCCAGAAGGTGGACAGGGATGCACTGGATGCGGTAGGGGAACTGGTAAACTGTATTAATGGCCTCTACACCAGCAGCTTAAGCCGTGGAGGGGTGAGTTCCCAGCTTTGCCCGCCGGAGCTTTTGGTGGAGGAAGGCGATATTGCCAGTGAAAATATGATGATTATCCCACTGCATATAAAAGGGCATAAAGTAGACCTGATTATTGCAATGGATGACAGAATTCAGGCAAGGCAGTGAACATAGGCGGCCCTTTGGGACGGAGGTAAGGGTATGGCGAATATTTTAATAGTGGATGATTCCAGGACATCACGTAAGATTTTAAAGGGGGTACTGGAGAATTTAGGCCACACCATTGTGGGGGAAGGTACAGACGGGGAGGAAGGATACCAGCAATTCCTGGAGCTTTACCCGGAGCTGGTGACGCTGGATATTACTATGCCCAAAATGGATGGGCTTGAGGCGCTCCAAAAGATTAAAAGCCATGATAAGGATGCGAAAGTCATTATGGTAACGGCCGCAGGCCAGAAGGATAAAATGATCCAGGCCATCAGGGATGGGGCAGCGGAGTTTATCCTAAAGCCTTATCAGGAAGATGAGGTGGAGCGGATTATTGAAAGGGTCTTAGATCGATAAGAACAGAGCATAAGGGCTGGCCGGTGGGCTGGTTCTTTTTTTATAAGCCCGGCGGGACTGCTGGAAAAATTTAGCTTGCCTTTTCAGGAGATTTCTATTATTATGGATAAGAAATCGTTTTCCAGAGGCGCGGCAAAATAGGAATACGCCTATTGGAACGTAGGCGGAGGCAATAAATGGTATCAATTAAAGACGTGGCGAGGCGTGCGGGCGTAGCGATCTCCACAGTATCCAAGGTTTTAAACAGTTATCCCAATGTCAGTGAAGAGACCAGGGTGAAAGTAAATAAAGCGGTGGAGGAACTGAACTTTGTCCCCAACTCGGTTGCCGCCGCCCTTTCTTCCAAACATGCGGGGCGTGTGGCGCTGCTTGTGAACCTGAACATGAAAACCCAGGCAATAGACGAGATTGACATGCAGTATATCCAGGGGGCGATCAACAAGGCAATGGAGCTGAATTTAGATGTCATTACGCTGTTCTTTTCCATGTTTAAAAGTAAGACGGCGGAAGAGCTGGTCAGGTATCTGCAATCCCAGAGTATTACAGGGATTATTATATATGGCATTTCCAAGAAGGATACAGTGCTCCAGGAACTGATCAAAAGCCAGAAGTTTAAGTGCGTGGTCACGGATGCGCCCATTGTCAATAAAAATACATCCTCTGTTGGGGTTGACAACAGGAAAGCGCAGTATGACGTGGCGAAAAAGACCATAGAAGAGAATAGCTGTAAACGGGTGCTTTATATTGCAGGGGAGAAATACGGCTATGTGACGGATGAGAGGCTTCTTGCCATGGAAGAGCTGACCAAAGAACTGGGGCTTTCCATGGTGGTAAGGAGAGGGGATTTTTCAGAGCTCCAGGCGCGTAACCTTACCATGAAGTATGGGGAAAGTATTGATGCAGTAGTGTGTGCCTCTGACCTGATGGCGATTGGCGCTATGAAGGCACTGACGGAGATGGATATTTTCCGTCCTGTATGTGGTTTTGACGGTATTATCCTTATGGGATATGTGGGGATGCAGATGAACACGGTGCGCCAGGACTTTGCGGGCATATCTGCGCGGGCCATGGAAGAGCTGGGGCGGCTGCTTGGGGGGATGGAAGGGCGGCGTATCAGGACCCCTTATTCCCTGGAGCGGATGAAGTATATGGACATCATCTGTTAACCAGGCAGGATCCCCCTTAGGCAAAAAAGCCCCAGATGGCCTTGGCCGCCTGGGGTTTTTTTATGCGCAGGGATGTTAACCTTCCCTACTCGGTTACAGCATATTTCTTTGCCTGCCCGGCAATCAGCGCCTGGTCGTCAAAGTAGTTGATCTTCATGGCTTTTTTTACATCGTCCAGGGTCCTGGCAGCCGTTTCCCTGGCTTCCTGGCTGCCCTTTTTGAGGATCTCGTAAACGGCGGGGATATCTTTTTCCCATTCTTTTCTTCTGGCGCGGATGGGGGAGAGGGCTTCCTGGAGGACTTTGTCCAGGAATTTCTTTACCTTCACATCCCCAAGCCCGCCTCTGGTATAATGGGCTTTTAGTTCTTCCAGGCTGGCATATTCAGGCAGGTATTCCTCAAACATCCCTTCCTGGCAAAAAGCGTCAAGATAAATAAATACCGGGTTGCCCTCCACCTGTCCCGGGTCGGAAACCTGCAGATGGTTGGGGTCAGTGAACATGGACATGACTTTCTTGCGCACTTCCTCTTCGCTGTCGGAAAGATAAATGCAGTTGTTTAAGGATTTGCTCATTTTTGCTTTCCCGTCAATGCCGGGCAGGCGCAGGCATGCCTTATTACCGGAAAGCATTCCCTCCGGCTCCACCAACACATCCCCATAGATGGAGGCGAACTTGCGGACGATCTCCCTGGTCTGTTCTATCATGGGAAGCTGGTCTTCCCCTACCGGCACTGTGGTGGCGCGGAAGGCGGTAATATCCGCCGCCTGGCTGATAGGATAGGTAAAAAAGCCCACAGGGATGCTGGCTTCAAAATTGCGCATCTGGATTTCCGCTTTCACAGTGGGGTTGCGCTGGAGCCTGGAAACCGTCACCAGATTCATATAATAGAAGGAAAGCTCGCACAGCTCCGGGATCTGGGACTGGATCAGCATTGTGGACAGCTTGGGGTCCAGCCCGCAGGATAAATAATCCAGGGCGACTTCTATAATATTCTGGCGGACTTTTTCCGGCTGCTCCGCATTGTCTGTAAGGGCCTGGGCATCGGCAATCATAATAAAGATTTTATCGTATAAACCGGAATTCTGTAATCTCACACGTTCTTTTAAGGAACCTACATAATGGCCTACATGGAGACGGCCGGTAGGCCTGTCGCCGGTTAAAATGATTTTTGGCATGGCTGGTTACTCCTTTTGTATTTGTTAGAATCGCTATGGGACTTATTATACACCATTTATCAAAAATTTCCTATAAATTTTTCTTCCATTTACAGAAACCCTGGCTTCTTCCCCGGGATTTTACAGAAAAAATATAGTAGATTTTGCCATCCGTTTGGTATAGAATAAAAAGAGTTCAACAAGGCCGGGGGGTAATGCGCTGGCAGCGTGCCGGTTCCGGGGAAAAGGATTCAGAAATGAGGTTTGGGATGAAGTTTTTTAATAAAATAATCAACAGGCTTACTTATGTGCGCATCATTGCCATGGGATATCTTGCGGTGATCCTGGCGGGGACTCTCCTGCTGATGCTTCCGGCATCTACTGCCCCCGGGCAGGAGACAGGGTTTCTCACTGCCCTTTTTACCGCCACCAGCGCCACCTGTGTGACAGGGCTGGTGGTGGCGGATACCTCCACCCACTGGACAGGGCTGGGGCAGTTTTTTGTGATAATAATGATCCAGGTGGGCGGGCTGGGGTTTATGACCATGGGAATTGTCCTTGCCATGGCGCTGAAAAAGAGGATCTCCCTGCGGGCAAGGGGGCTTTTGCAGGAAAGCATGAATTACATGCAGATGGGGGGCATTATCCGCCTGGTGAAAAGGGCGTTTATGGGGACTTTGCTGTTTGAAGGCGTTGGGGCGGTTTTGCTTGCGGCGCGTTTTATCCCTATTTTTGGATTGGGCAGGGGGCTGTTTTATGGGGCTTTCCATTCTGTGTCCGCCTTTTGTAACGCGGGCTTTGACCTGATGGGCCGGCATTATGGTGCCTACTCCTCCTTTGTGGCATTTTATGGGGATGTCCTGGTCAACCTGGTGCTGATGGCCCTGATCATCCTGGGAGGAATCGGCTTTTTTGTATGGAGCGATATCAGGGAAAAGGGAATCCATGTGAAAAAGTACATGCTTCACACGAAGATGGCCCTGCTGGGAACGGTAGTCCTCCTGGCAGGGGGGACGGTCCTGTTCCTCCTGTTTGAAAAGGACAATCTGATGGCAGGCATGGACATGAAGGAGAAGCTGCTGTCTGCGGCATTTTCCTCCGCCACCCCAAGGACTGCGGGCTTTAACACCATTGACACAGGGGCACTCACCGGCGCTTCCAAGCTCCTTACCATGGTGTTGATGTTTATCGGGGGGAGCCCGGGCTCCACGGCAGGCGGGATCAAAACAGTCACTATGCTGGTGCTGGTGGTTTATGTGTGGTCTAACCTAAGGGAAAGCAAGGGCGTGAATATTTTTCACAGGCGGCTGGACGACGATGTGATACGGAAAGCAAGCAATGTAGTGGTTATCAGCCTTTTGATGGCGGTGTTTTCCGTGATCTATATCTGCTTCCAGCAGCCGGAGCTTCCTGTGGAGGATGTGATGTTTGAAGTGTTCTCCGCTATAGGGACAGCGGGGATGAGTACCGGGATTACCAGGGATTTGGCGATGGATTCCCGGATTCTGGTGATTTTGCTGATGTATTGCGGGCGGATTGGGAGCATGTCCTTTGCCCTGTCTTTTACTGAGAGGAAGAAGGTTGCCCCGGTGCAGCTTCCCGTTGAAAAAATTATGATTGGTTAGAGAGGTGTGAGATGAAATCAGTATTGATCGTAGGACTTGGCAGGTTTGGGCAGCATCTTTGCAGGATGATGGTGAAACTGAAAAATGAGGTTATGGTAATTGATGTGAAGGAAGACAATGTGGAAGCCATGATGCCCTTTGTGACCAACGGGCAGATTGGGGATTGTACCAATGTGGAGGTGCTAAAGAGCATTGGCGTGAACAATTTTGATATTTGCTTTGTGTGCATTGGCACGAATTTCCAGAGCAGCCTTGAAATCACGTCCCTGCTGAAGGAAAATGGGGCAAAGTATGTGGTCAGCAAGGCCACAAGGGATATCCAGGCCAAGTTCCTCCTGCGCAACGGGGCGGATGAAGTAATTTATCCCGACAGGGATATTGCGGAGAAAGCGGCGTTCCGGTACAGCTCCAACCATGTGTTTGATTATATTGAGCTAAACAATGAGTATTCTATTTATGAAATCCCTGTGGCGGCTGAGTGGGTGGGCAGGACCATCAAGGATGTGAATTTCCGTGCCAGGTACAAGGTGAGTATCCTGGGCTTTAAGCAGGGGGAGGATACCCAGCTATTGCCCATGGCGGATAAGGTCTTTGACGATAAGGAGCATTTGATGGTGGTGGGCAGGATTGAGGATGTGAACCGCCTGTTAGAGAAGTTTGACAATGTCAAAGTTAAGAAAAACCGTAAGTAGGGTAGGGGCGGATATCCGGGAATATTACTGGGCGGGAATAATTTTTCTGGGATATTTTGCAGCGGCGCATTTTCTGTTTGGTGTCTTGTGCCCCCAACTGGTGGTCACAGGGATTCCCTGCCCGGGCTGTGGCCTTACCAGGGCGTTTTTCAGCCTTGCCAGGGGGCAGGCCGGGCAGGCGGCGCTGGCCAACCCTTCTGTATTCCCGGTGCTGGCTTTTTTGCTTTACTGCGGGTCCTACCGTTATGGGAAAGGGGAGAAAGCCCCCAAAATGGGGGCGGCCCTTGCCCTGCTGGTAATCTGTATGCTGGCAGTTTATGGGCATGGGATGTACCTGCATTTCCCGGAACATGCGCCATATATTTACTTTCGGGACAACCTTCTTGCCAGGCTGGTCCCGGGGTATGGGGCCTGGGTGGAAAGTGCCTGGGGCTGGCTAGGCCTTGGGCGTCCAACGGCCTGAAGCCCCGCAGGGCAGGACCAGCCCGCTTTCCCTTACCGGCAGACCGATTTCTGAGGATACCGCCTGCCCGCCCCTTGCCTTAACAATGGCGCAATTCAGCATATAGGTGAGTACAGCAGGCTGCAGCCCGGTGGTATAGGAGTTGATCAGGAAAAACACAGGTTCTTTGCTAAGAAGGCTGGCAGCCAGTTCTATCAAGTGATAGATGTTCTCTTCCATTTTCCAGATTTCTCCTTTGGGCCCCCTCCCGTAGGAGGGCGGGTCCATGATGATGCCCTCATAGGTATTGCCCCGGCGGATTTCACGCTCCACGAATTTGGCGCAGTCGTCTACCAGATAGCGGATGGGAGCCTGGGCAATGCCGGAAGCGGCGGCGTTTTCCCTGGCCCATGTGACCATACCCTTAGAGGCGTCCACATGGGTCACGGCGGCCCCGGCTTTAGCGGCGGCAAGGGTAGCCCCTCCGGTATAGGCGAACAGGTTCAAAACTTTCACTGGCCTGCCAGCCTTTTCAATAAGGGGAGAAAACCAGTCCCAGTTAACTGCCTGTTCGGGAAAAAGCCCTGTATGCTTGAAGCTGAAGGGCTTTAAGCGGAAGGAAAGTTCCCGGTAATGGACACCCCATTCCTTTGGGAGGCTGAAAAATTCCCATTCTCCGCCGCCTTTGTCGCTTCGGTGGTAGCGGGCATTGAGCCTGCCCCATTCCCCGGCTTCCTTTGGCGTGTGCCAGATCACCTGGGGGTCAGGCCGCAGGAGGATATATTTATCCCACCGTTCCAGCTTCTCCCCACAGGAGGCATCTATGATTTCATAATCAGTCCATTTATCTGCTATCCACATAAAAATTTCCTTTCCGGATAAGTATTTGTTCCATTTCAGGGTAATTCCACAGAAGAAACTTGCAGCAGGATAAGGGCCTGCATAACAAATCCAGTTTATTATACACTATTAACATCCGGTTTTCTAATAAAATTTACCATAAACGGCAAATAATTTCCCGCTTACGGTAAGCCCTCTGGGTACCAACTACATGGCATTTTGCTGGGGCAGGCCCGATTGCGGTGATAGGCGGCGGTATGCTATAATTATTAAACGGAACAACGTCAATTTAAATGGCGGGCGCAAAGGCGCGCCATGGAGGTTAAAATGGATATGAAAAAGAAACTACCCGTTGGAGTTGAAAGCTTTGAAAAAATCCGGAGGGAGGGCTTTTATTATATTGACAAGACAGGGCTGGCCAGGGAGCTGCTCAATAACTGGGCGGAGGTAACTTTATTTACCCGCCCCCGGCGTTTTGGGAAATCCTTAAATATGAACATGCTGAAATGCTTTTTTGAAATCGGTACACAGGAGGAGATTTTCCGTGGGCTGGAAATTACAAAGGAAACTGCCCTCTGCCGGGAATATATGGGGAGGTTTCCGGTAATTTCCCTGTCGCTAAAAGGGGTGGGCGGCGGTTCTTTTGGGACCGCCAGGGCCATGATGGCAGAGGAGATACGCAGGGAGGCTGGCCGTTTCCAGTTCCTGGCGGAAAGCACCCGGCTGACCGGGTATGAAAAACAGCGCTATTTTGCCCTGCTTGGCGGGGGAGCGCCGGGGGAGGAGATGAAAGACAGTGTGCTGATGAGCTCCCTCCAGGTTCTTTCCGGGCTTTTGCAGAAGCATTATGAAAGGAAAGTGGTCATCCTGATTGACGAATATGACGTGCCCCTTGCCCAGGCTTTCCAAAAAGATTATTATGGCCAGATGGCCACGCTGATGCGTAATATTTTCCTTCAGGGGCTTAAGACCAATGACAGCCTTTATTTTGCAGTGCTTACAGGCTGCCTGCGGATAGCCAAGGAAAGCATCTTTACCGGGCTGAACAATCTAAAGGTTTTGTCTATTTTGGATGTGGCTTTTGAGGAGTATTTTGGATTTACGGACAGGGAGGTAAGGGAACTTCTGGATTACTACCAGATACCGGAAGCCTATGAGGCTGTGAAGGAATGGTATGACGGGTACCGTTTTGGAAATGTGGATGTGTATTGCCCCTGGGATGTGATCTGCCATTGTGATAAACTGCGCGGGGATAAGCAGGCCCGGCCGGGGGATTACTGGTCCAACACCAGCGGCAATGATGTGGTAAGGCACTTCATTGAAAAGGTGGGAGGAGGCACTGCGAAACGGGAGATTGAAAAGCTGGTGGCCGGGGAGACGGTGGTAAAGGAAATCCGCCAGGAGCTTACTTATAAGGAACTGTATGATTCAGTGGATAATATTTGGAGCGTTTTGTTTACCACAGGGTATCTTACCCAGAAGGGGGCTGTGGAGGGGGATGTGCTTAAGCTATCTATCCCCAACAGGGAAATCCGGAAGATTTTTACCAGGCAGATTATGGAATATTTCAGGGACACTGTTAAGGAGGACGGGACTGCCCTGGAAGCCTTCTGCCAGGCCCTGAAAGGCGGGGATGGAAAGGAGGTTGAAAGCCAGTTCAACCAATACCTGAAAAGGACCATCAGCATCCGGGATACTTCTGTGAAAAAGGAAATGAAAGAAAATTTCTATCATGGCATTTTGCTGGGGCTGCTTGGGTTTAAAGATTCCTGGGGGGTCTTTTCCAACAGGGAATCCGGCGACGGCTATGGGGATATTATGATAGAAATAGAAGAGGAAGAGATGGGGATTGTAATAGAGGTGAAGTATTCAGAGGATGGGAATCTGGAGGCGGACTGCCAAAGGGCGCTGGGGCAGATTGAGGAAAAACGGTACGAAGAGCAGCTCCGCATGGAAGGCATGGAACATATCCTAAAGTACGGCATTGCCTGTTTTAAAAAACGGTGCAGGGTGGTAGTGAAAACTTGAAAGGAAGGGCAGGGAATGGTATAATTTTTCTGCGGAAACTTAAGGGGAGAAAACAGGCGATGGAAAGAAAAAACAGGTGCCCGGGCTGTAAGCGCGTGGATTGCGGGGGCTGCGGCATTTACCGGAAATTAAATACCAATAAACAGGAGGGGATCACTTTTCCCTCCTGCTTTGTGCCGGACCCGGGCAGGGGGCTGGGCATATCCTTTGACGTAGGGACCACAACCCTGGGGGCGATGCTCTGGGACCTGGAAAGCGGTGCGCTGCTGGCGGCGGAAGCGGAAGCCAATCCCCAGGCTGCTTTTGGGGCGGATGTGGTGAGCAGGATTTTGTGCGCCCAGGAGGAAGAGTGCCTTGGAAAAATGCAGAAGCTGCTGGTGGAGAAGCTGGATGAAATGGCATATGGGATGGCGGCGCACCTGGGGGAGGAATGGAGGGCGCGGCCGGGCCAGGGCGGGGGGAGCCAGGAAGAGGCTGCCGGGGCTGTGGGGAAGCACATTGGCAAAGCCGTCCTTGTGGGCAATACTGCCATGAGTGAAATCCTTCTGGGTATTAAGCCTGAGGGGCTGGGCAAAGCCCCCTTTGCGCCGGATTACCAGGAGACTGTGTCAAAAAAGGGGAGCCTGCTGGGCTTCCGTTTCCTGGGGGATACCCAGATGTACGTACTGCCGCCCATAGGGGGGTATGTGGGCGGGGATGCCTTGGCAGTGTACCATTATGTGCATAGCTGTGAAAAAGGGAAGAAAATCCTGGCAGTGGATATAGGCACCAATGGGGAAATCCTCCTGAAATGGCAGGGAACAGCCTTTGCCTGCTCTGCGGCGGCAGGGCCTGCCCTGGAGGGCGGCGCTGTAAGCTGGGGAATGCGGGCGGCAAAGGGGGCGGTCTATATGGTATCCCCAGGGGGGAGGTTCCCTGTGGAGGATTTGGCATACAGGGTGTCCGGCGGTGTCCCGCCCCAGGGCATATGCGGTTCCGGGCTGTTGGACTGCCTTTCCCTGCTTCTGGAAAAGGGGATTGTGGCCAGGGACGGATATTTGCGCAGCCTCCGGGAAGCAAGAGAGGCAGGCGCCCCTGAGCGGATGTGCAGGCGGATTGAAGAGGGGGAAGAACGGCGTTTCCTTCTCACAGACGAAAAGCATCCGGTTTATCTCACGGCAGGAGATGTGCGGCAGCTCCAGCTTTCTGTGGGCGCTATCCGCTCAGCCATGGAGATGCTGCTCCAAAAGGCCGGGCTTAGGGCGGATGACCTTGACGGGGTTTACCTGGCAGGGGCTTTTGGCAGCTACATCAGTGTAGAAAGCGCCGCCAGGGTGGGGCTGCTCCCGGCTGTTCCCAGGGAGAAAATCTGCCAGGCAGGGAACCTGGCGGGAACAGGCGCCGCTATGGCATTGCTTTCAGAGAGGGATCTTTTGGAAATGGCAACAGAGAGCAGAAGCATTGTCCATGTGGAGCTGGCACAGGAGGAAGGATTTCAGGAACTGTTCCTCTCCCATATGGGCTTTTAAGAAACTTGCAGCAGGATAAGGGGCAGGAAGGAAAACAGAAAAGATGGACAGGGATTTTTTAAGAGACAAAAAGAGAGTGGTGGTAAAAATCGGCACAACCACCATCACCCATGTGGATACAGGGCATTTGAACCTGGGGAAGATGGAGAAGCTGGCAAGGGTCCTTACAGATATCAGGAACCAGAATAAGGAAGTGGTGGTGGTTTCCTCAGGAGCCATTGGGGCGGGGAGAAAAGCCCTTGGGATTATGGAAAGGCCAAGGAGCCTTGCCCAGAAGCAGGCCTGTGCAGCGGTGGGGCAGGCCAGGCTGATGATGATCTACCAGAAGCTGTTTGCGGAATATAACCAGACCATTGCCCAGATCCTGATTACCAAAAGGACTATGATAAACGAAATCAGCAGGCACAATGCGGAGAATACCTTCCAGGAATTGCTCCGGCTGGGGGTGATTCCCATTGTCAACGAAAATGACACGGTTTCCACCGACCAGATCCAGGATGAAAATTTTGGGGACAATGATACCCTTTCCGCCACTGTGGCGGAGATGGTGCAGGCGGACCTGCTGATCCTGCTCTCCGATATTGACGGGCTGTACACGGACGATCCAAGGAGCAATGAGAGGGCGGAATTTATTCGCTGTGTGGAAAAGATCGACAGCAGCCTGGCAGCCTGTGCCAAAGGGACGGATACCCTTTTCGGCACAGGGGGGATGGCCACCAAGATCACTGCGGCGAAGATTGCCAACGCAGTGGGGGCGGATATGGTAATCGCCAATGGGGAGGATGTGGCGAATATCAGCAGGATACTGGAAGGGAAAGAAGTAGGGACGCTGTTTAAGGCGTGAAGGTACCGGCTGTAAATTATGTGGAAATAACTATTTGCTAGATAGGGAGTAAAAACTATGGGCCTTTTGTTTCGGCTGTCAGTGGTTGTTTTTGTATATCTTGTTTTTGGGCTTGCAATGTTCTGGCTCAGCGTGGGGATCGTAGGGAAGAAGGTAAAGGCCGTCCCGTTCCTGCTTTATACAGCCTGCTCCGGCGTGGCCAATTTTTTGGCCGTTTACAGCGTGGCCGGCCTGTATACGGGAGAGACCTTGTGGTCTTATATCATTGACCTGGCGTATTCCCTGGTCATCTATTCTATTGAGGCAGCGGCGCTGGGGCTGGTGATAAGGAAATGCTACAAAATTCCTTTCCTCCATGGAATGACCGCGGCTATGCTCAGCCATTTTATTATTTACACAACCAATAGCGTGGTGGCGGGGGCGGCGTCCACTTATAGCCCTTTGTTTGACAGAATGTATATTTATACCTTCATTACCCTTGTGATCCCCGCCCTTTGGGCGTTATTTGTGGCTTTTCTTGCCGCCTATGTTTTGCGCAGGAGCGGATTTTACCGTTACTTTGAGGCACTGTTTTCCAGCAGGGCTAAAACAGCCCTGATTGTGGGCGTGAGTTTTATGCTGATGTTTGTATGGACAGCCATGAGCTGGTTTTTCCCTAATGAAGAACCCAACGCCCTGTATGCGGTTTTCTATTTTTCCCTGATTGCCGTTGTTTTGCTGTGGGTGCAGTTTATGGCGATGTACACGGCGGGGGAGGAGAAGATCCTGGTGCAGCAGGAAACTATCGCCCAGCAGCAGGCCCATATGGAGCTGCTGGAGGAATTGCAGCAGGAAATCCGGGCTTTCCGGCATGATGTGTCCAACCTGTTTTGCGGCCTGGCCTTGCAGGCACAGGAGGGGGATCTGGAGGGCATCCAGCAGTTTATGAAGAAAACAAGCAGTTATTTTGATGAAAAGCTGGGAAATGAAATCCGCCAGATGGACTGCCTGAATAATATTAAAATCTATCCTGTGCGCAGCCTGCTTACCACAAAACTGGCCCTTATGCGCCAGAAGCATATCCAGGGTACCCTGGAGGTGCTTCACCTGGTAGCGGAGAAGCAGGCAGTGGACACACCGGACCTTCTCCGGGGGCTGGGGATTTTAATAGACAATGCCATAGAGGCGGTCCCTGAGAAGGAGGGGCAGATACGCATTGTGCTTTTGCAGGAGGAAAAGGAGCTGTATATAGCGGTGGTGAATAACTATGCAGCGGAACCCAACCTGAATGCGCTCTCGGCAAAGGGGTATACCACCAAGGGCACGGGGCGGGGGACTGGGCTGTCCAGTTACCGGAAGATCCTTTCCCGGTATCCGGGCTGCATTGCCAGGACGTATTTAAAAGATGGGTTTTTCGTACAGGAACTGCGTGCGCCAACCTAGGGGTCATTCCACTTCTAGGTTCACAGGGGCAGTATGGCACCACCAGGGAGAACAGGAAAAGGAGTAGAGGTATGGTTCCCGTATATATTTGCGACGATGAGCAGCCGGTAAGAGAGCAGCTTAGGAAAATTGTATCAGGCCAGATCATGATTCTGGGCAGCGACATGGGGCCGGTCAGGGCAATGGGTACGCCGGAGGAGCTGCTGGAATTACAGCGGCAGGATACAGTTCCCGCCATTTATTTTCTGGATATTGACTTCCCGGGCCAAACCAGCGGGCTAAGCCTTGCACAAAAACTGCGTCGGTATGACCCCAGAGGGTTTATCATATTTATTACTGCCCATGGCGACCTGGCTTTTGAAACCTTCCGGCTGCGGCTGGAGGCGCTGGATTATATCGTAAAGGGTGGCTTTGATGCCATGTCCCTGCGGGTGCGGGACTGCCTTTCCAGTATCCAGGACCGGCTCCGGGACGAACCCTCCGGGCAGGGCAGGTACTGTACCTTAAAGCTCTTTGATACGGTGCGGCATATTCCTGTGGATGACATTTTATATTTTGAAGCGTTGGGGTATAAACATGCCCTGCGGCTTCATATGGTGGGGGAGCTTCTGGAGTTTAACAGCAGCCTGGACCACTTTGAAGGGCAGCTTGGGGAAGGTTTTTGGCGGTGCCACAGGGGGTTTTTGGTAAACCGCTCCCACATCAGGCTTGTGCGTCTGAAAGAGCAGATTGTGGAGCTGGACACCGGGGGGGAATGTCCCCTTTCCCGGAAAGCGAAAGCGGCCTACAGGGCGCAGGAGAGAAAAGAAGCATTGAAAGGCGGGTAAAGAGAGCCTGGTTTAACCCATATATTACCGCTTGATAGAAGAACGTGTGTTTGCTACAATGCTTGTACAGGAGGTGAACATACATTTGAAAAATATCATTTTCCATATAGATGTAAATTCGGCCTACCTTTCCTGGGAGGCCGTTTATCGTTTAGCACACAAAGGGGAAAAACAGGATTTAAGGAAAGCTGTCTCTGCCGTAGGCGGGGATGTGGCCCAGCGGCGGGGGATCATACTGGCCAAGTCCATTCCCGCCAAAGTCTATGGGATCAAAACCGGGGAGACGGTCATAGAGGCCAAGAGAAAGTACCCGGGGCTTGTGCTTGCCCAGCCCAATTACAGCCTGTATGAAAAATGCTCAGCCGCTTTTATGGAGATTTTGCGGGAATATTCGGATGTGGTGGAGCAGTATAGTATTGACGAGGCGTTTGTAGACATGGGCGCAAGCTGCCATTTGTTCGGTTCCCCAAAGGAGACGGCGGCGCAGGTCAAAGACCGTATCCGGGAAGAGCTTGGCTTTACGGTCAATGTGGGAATATCGGACAACAAACTGCTGGCAAAAATGGCGTCAGACTTCCGGAAGCCGGACCGGGTGCATACCCTGTACAGGGAAGAAATCCAGCGGAAAATGTGGCCTCTTCCGGTATCGGACCTGTTTTTTGTAGGCCGTGCCACAACGGAAAAACTGTTTTCGGTGGGCATCCGTACTATTGGGGAGCTGGCCGCGGCGGACCCGGCATGGCTGAAAAGTATTTTGAAGAAACAGGGGGAGGTTATCTGGGGATTTGCCAACGGCATTGATGTTTCCCCGGTGCTGGCGTCCCCTGCCCCAAATAAGGGCTATGGGAACAGCACCACAATTCCCTGGGATGTAAGGGAGGCCGGGATGGCGAAGCAGGTGCTGCTGGCGCTTTCCGAAACTTTGGGGAGGCGCCTCCGTACAGACCAGGTGGAGATTGGCGTGGTGTCTGTGGGGATCCGGTACGCGGACCTGTCCTATGCCTCCCACCAGAGGGCCTTGCAAAGCCCCACAAACCTGACAATAGAAATTTACCAGGAAGCTTCCCGGCTGTTCCTGGAATTATGGGACGGCGGCCCTATCCGCCACCTGGGCGTGCATACCAGCCGGGTAAGGGGGGAGGGCTTTGGCAGGCAGCTAAATATTTTCAGCCAAACCGACTATGAAAAGCTGTATGGGGTGGACAGGACGGTGGACGGGATCAGGGGCAGGTTTGGGGAGGATGCGGTAATGCGCGCCGTGTTTTTAAACCAGCCTGTTTCCCATATGTGCGGGGGAGTAGAAAATGCAATGAAAATGTGCAGATAAAGAAAGGGAAGTATAGGGAGGCAGTTGCAAGATGGCATTTGGGATTGGTGTAAATCCTTTAAAAGCAGATGGGGGACAGGTCAGGGGTACCCAGCAAAAAATTGCCTGTGAATGCTGGTTCACCAGTACAGGCAGGACTATGCCGCTTATGTTGAAGATAGAGGATGAAAATGGGGAGATCCGGACAATCCGGGATATCCAGGTGCATTCCCAGGAAAAAAAGAGGTATGCAGGGATCCCTTCTATAGAATACGATTGTACGCTGGCGGTTGGGGGCAGAAGCATAAGGGTATGGCTGATTTATTACCTGGCAGAAAGCCGGTGGGTAATAAATTTCCGGTAAAAACAAGCGGCGCCCTTTCATGGTAAAATCATGCAAATGAATGGAATTGACAGGGCAGTTATGATAAAATAATAAAATCAGGTAAAAGAAATTATAAATAATTAAAATAAGGGAGAAGGAACAATATGCATTACAGAATATTTGGAAGCCCCATGCCGGCAGTGGCCATTGCTATGGAGCAGGGAGAGAGTATTTACACACAGTCCGGCGGTATGACATGGATGTCAGATGGTTTTTCCATGGAAACCAACATGAGGGGCGGTTTCCTGAAAGGGATGGGCAGGATGTTTTCGGGGGAAAGCCTTTTTATGGCTACCTACACAGCCCAGCGTCCGGGGGCGGAGATTACATTGGCCTCCAGCTTCCCCGGGGAAATCAGGATTCTGGAGGTGGGACGGGGAAAGGAATATATCGCCCAGAAAAATTCCTTTTTATGCGCAACCCCCAACGTAACCCTCAGCGCCTATGTGACCGGGGTGAAGACAGGGCTGTTTGGGGGGGAAGGCTTTGTGCTCCAGAAGTATACAGGACAGGGGCTTGCCTTTCTGGAGCTGGATGGGACCATTGTGGAGAAGGAGCTTGCACCGGGAGAAAAGGTAAAGGTGGACACGGGCAATATTGCTTTTTTTGAGGCCAGCGTGAGCTATTCCTCCGAGATGGTAAAGGGATTTGCCAATATTTTATTTGGGGGAGAGGGGCTGTTTTTGTCTACCCTCACAGGGCCGGGAAAGGTGTGGCTGCAGACCATGAGCGCATCGGAGCTTGCTAAGAGGATCATTCCCTTTGTGCCCCGGTCTTCCAATTAACAGGGGGCAGTAAACGAAAAAGGGGGTGGGAAGCATGACGGAGCTGGAAAAATGTATGGCTGGGGAATACTATGACTGCCATGACAGGGTTTTCCTGGAATTTAAAGCCAGGGCAAGGGAATTATTGAAGGAATACCATGCCCTTGGGTATGGACAGAAGGAAGAAAAGACAAAGCTCCTAAAGCAGCTCTTTGGGAAGGTGGGGGATAATGTCTCCGTGGGCCTGCCCTTTATCTGTGATTATGGCTGCAATATTCATATAGGGAGCAATGTGTCTGTGAATATGAACTGTACATTTGTAGACTGTAATAAAATTGAAATTGGGGACAATGTGCTGATTGCGTCAAATGTGCAGCTTTATACGGCTGCACATCCGGTGGAATTAGCCCAAAGGCTTACGCCTGGCTGGAGCCCGGAAACGGGGGAATATTTCTGCCGGACCTATGCCCTCCCCATCAAAATCGGGAGCGGATGCTGGCTGGGCGGGGGCGTTATTGTCCTGCCCGGCGTATCCATAGGGGAGGGGGCTGTGATTGGGGCCGGAAGTGTAGTCACCAAGGATGTTCCGGCGCATTCCCTGGCGGTAGGGAATCCCAGCCGGGTAATCCGCAAGCTCTAAAAAAGGGGAGGGATTAGCTATGGCAGGAAAGGTTGCCATTGGCCTGCAGAGCTTTTCCAGGGGGGCATATTCCCATGAGAGATTTATGGCAGATGTTGTGATTGATGTTGGATATATAGACAAAGTATGGCACTTGTAATTATGGAAAATGTTACTGTCAGCGTTACAGATATTAAACGCAGGAGGTAGGGCAATGTTAGCAGATGAAATAAAAGCGGGGGAATCAGTCAATATCGAATTTAAGGTTGAAGTACCCAAAAGAAGTGAGAAATATATTAAAAGCGTTATTGCATTTGCTAATACAGCAGGAGGAAAAATCATTATTGGTGTTGATGATGAAAGCCATGAAATTGTAGGTGTTGATAAAGACGAAGTATTTAAAATTATGGATAGTATAACAAATACTATCTCAGATATATGTTACCCACAAATTTTCCCCAATATTGGTGTTGACACTATTGAGGAAAAATGTGTGATTGTTATTGAAATATATCCAGGAGCAAATAGACCATATTATATGAAAACCCTTGGAAAAGAGGCAAGTACTTTTATACGGGTATCAGGTACATCAAGACCTGCTGATGAGGCAATTCTTAAGGACTTGGAGCTACAAGGATCCAATCATTCATTTGATGAGATGGTCTGTGTTGAGCAGAAATTTGATATCAATCGGGCGGAAGAGTTATGTGCTGCGATAAAAAAATATATGGTGGATGCAGCGAAAACTAAAAGTGAAAAACAAAAGGTAAAGGATGTAACTTTACAGAATCTTATAAATTGGGGAATCGTTAAAAATTTGGATGGAACGATGCTTCCAACAAATGCTTTTGTACTACTGACAAACAATACATTTCCATTTGCAAAAATCCAATGTGCATTATTCAAGGGTACAGAAAGGGTTGTTTTCATTGATAAAAGAGATTTTTCTGGTCCGCTTTATGAGCAGATAGAAGAAGCATATGAATTCGTATTAAAGCATATCAATCTTGGAGCAGAGATAAATGGACTGGTTAGAACAGATGCATATGAGCTGCCAACAGAAGCAATCAGAGAGGCTATCGTTAATGCGACAACGCATAGAAATTTTTTAGACAGAGCATGTGTACAGGTGGCAGTATATGATGATAGGGTGGAAATTACCTCCCCAGGAATGTTATATGGGGGACTTACGATAAAGCAGATCAAAGAAGGAGGTTCTAAAATCCGTAATAGATGCATTGCTGAAGTATTCGGTAGGATGAAAATTATCGAAAGTTGGGGAACCGGTATTAAAAGAATGTTCAGCAGTTGTAGAGAATATGGAATTAGGGAGCCGGAATTACTTGAAATAGGAGATAATTTCCGAGTAAATTTATATAGACCATCTTATAGTGAAGTTCACCAAAGTTCACCAAAAAGTTCACCAAAAAGTTCACCAAAAGGCGTTAATCAGACACAACAAAGAATAATAGAGATGATTTTGGATAATCCAAAAGTGACACAAAAAGAAATGGCGGAGGAATTGAATATTACTCTAAGAGCGATTAAAAAGAGCATTAAGGAGATGCAGGGAAAAAATATTTTGGAAAGAATAGGTAGTGCACGAGGGGGATATTGGAAATTTGGAAAAGAATAAAAGGTGATAGTCAAGATAAATTATAATATTGGGTATGGCAGGTACATTGCCTGTTGGTATGAAGAGGATAAATATGGAACAGATGTCACTTTTTTCGGAAGAAGTAAATATGGGTATGCCCCTGGCCAGCAGGCTGAGGCCGGAGAAGCTGGATGATTATATTGGCCAGGAGCATCTGGTGGCGCGGGGGAAGGTCTTGCGGCGGATGCTGGAAAAGGATATGATTTCCTCCATGATCTTCTGGGGGCCTCCCGGTGTGGGCAAGACCACCCTGGCACGGATTATAGCAAATATGACGCGTGCATCATTTATTGATTTCAGCGCTGTCACAAGCGGTATCAGGGAAATAAAGGATGTGATGAAGCAGGCGGAGAGCGGGCGCATTATGGGGATTAAGACCATTGTGTTTGTAGATGAGATCCACCGTTTCAACAAAGCCCAACAGGATGCCTTCCTGCCCTATGTGGAAAAGGGGAGCATTATCCTTATAGGCGCTACTACGGAAAATCCCTCTTTTGAGATTAATTCGGCGCTTTTGTCCCGGTGTAAGGTTTTTGTGTTACAGGCGTTGGATGAAGGAGACATGATAAGGCTCCTGCACAATGCCCTTACTGACAAAAGGGGCCTTGGGAACAGCGCTATTAATATAGAAGAAACACTGTTGCGGGCAATCGCTGTATTTGCTGACGGGGATGCCAGGACGGCTTTGAACACCCTGGATATGGCGGTATTAAATGGCAGGATAGAAACTGACGGTTCTGTCACAGTGCTGACAGAAGTGTTAGAACAGTGTACCGGCAAGAAAATGCTCCTGTACGACAAAAATGGGGAGGAACATTACAATCTCATATCCGCCCTGCACAAATCTATGAGAAACACGGATCCGGATGCCGCTATTTACTGGCTGGCAAGGATGCTGGAAGCGGGGGAGGATCCCCTTTACATAGCAAGGCGCCTGGTGCGGTTTGCCAGCGAGGATGTGGGGATGGCGGATCCCCAGGCGCTGCAGGTGGCGGTGGCGGCTTACCAGGCCTGCCATTTTAACGGAATGCCCGAATGCGATGTAAACCTCACCCAGGCGGTGGTGTATCTCTCCATGGCGCCTAAGTCCAATGCCCTTTATGTAGGGTACGGCAGGGCGAAAGAGGATGCCAAGCTGATGCTGACAGAACCGGTTCCCCTTCAGATCAGGAACGGCGTCACAGGGCTGATGCAGGAGCTTCATTATGGGGAAGGTTACGAGTATGCCCATGACAGGGAAGAGAAGCTTACGGCAATGGAGTGCCTTCCCGAATCCTTAAAGGGGAAGGAATATTATGTGCCTACGGCACAGGGGGCGGAAGCCCAGGCCGCAAAGCGGCTGGAAGAGGTGAAATCATACAGGAGGGCGTTGCAGGAGGGGGGAAAGTAATGGCTCCCTCTTTTGCATATGCGTAATAAAAACTAATGTTCGAAAAAAGCCTTGCTTTCCCGGCCTGATTATGGTATGATATGGCAAATGAATGTTTGGAACAAATGTTTGCTACAAACATTCAGGATAATAGCCTGCCATACGGGGCGGAAGTTTTCGCCCAGGGTTTTTCCCTGGCAGGTTTGGGACAGGCAGGGACTAGCAATGGAAAACAATCTGATTGTCAAGGCAAATGAAAAAATGTCTCTTGGGGAAAAACTGACGATACTGTCAGCGGCTGCCAAGTACGATGTGTCATGTTCTTCCAGCGGCGTAGGGCGCAGGGGGGACGGGACAGGGATCGGGAACACCCTGGCGGCAGGGATCTGCCATAGTTTCGGTGCGGACGGCAGGTGCATTTCCCTCTTAAAAATCCTTTTTACCAACGAATGTATCTATGACTGTAAATATTGTATCAACCGGAAGTCCAATGATGTCCCCCGGGCTTCCTTTACGCCGGATGAAATCTGCGAGCTTACCATTGAGTTTTACAGGCGGAATTATATTGAGGGGCTGTTTTTAAGCTCCGGGATTCTCTACAGCCCTTCCTATACCATGGAGCTGATTTACCAGGCGGTGTACAAGCTGCGCACCCAATGCCGCTTCCAGGGGTATGTACATGTGAAGGCCATTCCTGGGGCAGACCCGGAGCTGGTGCGCAGGCTGGGGCTTCTGGCGGACCGCATGAGCGTGAACCTGGAGCTGCCCACTGCCGAGGGGCTTAAAAGGCTTGCCCCTAACAAGCACCGGAAGAATATCCTCATGCCCATGCGCCAGATCCAGCAGGGGATTACCCAGAGCAGGAATGAGGTGGCGGTCTACAGGCATGCGCCATCCTTTGTGCCTGCGGGGCAGTCCACCCAGATGATCGTGGGTGCCACCCCGGAAAGCGATTACCATATAATGATGGTGGCGGAGAACCTTTATAAGAAATTTGAACTCAAGCGGGTGTACTATTCAGCCTTTGTGAGCGTCAATGCGGACAAGGAGCTTCCCGCCCCGCCCGGGGGGCCGCCCCTTCTCAGGGAACACCGGCTTTACCAGGCAGACTGGCTGCTGCGGTTTTACGGCTTTCAGGCAGAGGAGCTTTTAAGTGAAAGCAGGCCGAATTTCAATGTGCTTCTGGACCCAAAGGCGGACTGGGCGCTGGGGCATCTGGAGCAGTTCCCGGTGGAAATTAACCGTGCCGATTACCGGATGATACTGCGGGTGCCGGGAATTGGGGTAAAGAGCGCCCAGAGGATCGTAAGGGCAAGGAGAAATGGGAGCCTGAACTTTGACGACCTAAAAAAAATAGGGGTAACCTTAAAGCGTGCCCTGTATTTTATTACCTGCAATGGGAAGATGATGTATCCCACCAAGGTGGAGGAGGACTATATCACCCGCCATCTTATTGACAACAAGGAGAAGCTTCCCTTTGACCGGGACGGGGTCACTTACCGGCAGTTGTCACTGTTTGACGACAATCTGGCCTTTGGCACCTGAAGGGGCCGGGAACCTGGAAGCGGCTGCAACCATTGCGCAGAAATTTCCCGGGCCTTATTGGCAGGGAAGGGAGGAGAGATGGAAGAATACTATTTGGTCTGTGAGGATTCCCTGGAGGGGATTTTTACAGGGATTTATGACGCATACCTGAAAAGAATGCCCCATGAGAGGATCCATCTGTGCGTGGGGGAGGAGGATAATTACCGCCTGTTCGCGGTGTACGAGAACTGCCGGCCGGATAAGGAGAAAGCGGCCAAAGTGGCAAGGACGTTTCTGGGGCAGTTCGGGGAGGAAGCCTATATGTCGGCCTGCCGTGCACTGGCTTCCCGGGAGCCGGATAAAGGGGAGGCGGTTTACAAGACCTTGGCGGCAGGGTTTTCCATGAAAAATAAAAGGGAGCTTATGGGAAACCTGAAAAATCCTTATATCCACCGGGTATTTGAGCTGGCAAGGTTTACTGCCAATGAAGCCCATTACCATGTAGAATTTCTTCGGTTTAAGGAATTGGACAATGGCATCTTGTATGCCAGGATGGGGCCGAAAAATAATGTGCTTACCTTTATCGTCCCTCATTTCGCCGACAGGCTTCCTTTGGAAAACTTTGTGATCCATGACCAGCAAAGGGAAATCTATGCCCTGCACCCGGCAGGCAAACAATGGTACCTTGTTTATGGGGATGAAAAAATCCGCCAGGTGGAACATGCCTTTTCCCAGGGGGAGAAAAAGTACAGCGAACTGTTTAGCGGCTTTTTCCATACAATAGCAATAAAGGAGCGCACAAACAGCGCCCTCCAGCGGAATATGCTGCCCTTAAGATACCGGGAGTATATGACCGAGTTCCAAAAAGCTTAGGATGCCCGGGCAGCGTTGGGTTCCGGGTATAATTTTTGGTAAATATGCCAATAATATTTTTAAATCCCATAATAAGAAAAAATCTGGAAAATTGTACTGAAAAAAAAACTTTACAAAATGAAAGCAGGGTGGTAATCTTACTTCTTGTAAAGGAAAACGTTTTTTGCGACTTGCATTTTAAAAGAAAAGGATAGGTGATTATTATGATGCGGCGTAGAATTAAATTAAGTTTGGACGAAGTAAAGGCTTTTGTTACAGCAGCTTCAAAGTGTGATTTCGACATTGACGTATCTTACAACAGGTTCATCGTAGATGCCAAATCTATCATCGGGGTTCTGGGGCTTGACTTGACCCGCCCGCTTACCGTATCTTATAATGGATATGACCCTGAATTTGAAAAAATGATGAATCATCTCGCGCTGGCGTGCTAGTGTTAGAGTGGTTTGGGAAATTCTGTTATTTTTCAAACAGCCCTGCAGGAGCCGCCACAGGAAAATGAAATAGCCTTTGCGGCAGCCGCTGAGGTCAGTTGGTTAAGGGACGGTCGTCCATTAACGGTTTTAGTGTCTGCAACAATCAATAAGCATCTAATTGACTCCCTTGAAAAGATAGCGTACTATCTTCTCAGGGAGTTTTCTGTTACAATAAGCCGGCCCGCGTAGCGTGACGGCGTTTGTTACAATAAGCCGGCCCGCGTAGCGTGGTGGCGTTTGTTTGTGTTCCAGGTGGCAGATGGGTTTGGGAGCGGGTTTTCCGGCTTTTAGTGGTGGGGATACAGGAATGAAGGAAATTAAGATATCGGTGAGGAGCCTTGTGGAATTTATTCTGCGGTCCGGAAATATTGACAATAGGAGGGCGCGGCAGGCAGAGAACGCCATGCAGGAGGGCGGGAGGATTCACCGGATGATTCAGCGCAGAATGGGGGCGGATTATCGCGCGGAGGTACTTCTGCGCTATATTTATAAAACCACGGATTATGAGGTGCATATTGAAGGGCGGGCTGACGGTATTATGGTTTCCCGCCAATCAGTGACTGTAGATGAAATTAAGGGGACTTACCGGGATGTCCGGAAAATGAAAGGGGCGGTCCCTGTACATGTGGCGCAGGCACAGTGCTATGCTTATATTTACGGCAGCCAAAAGCACCTTGAGAAGATTACGGTGCGCCTTACCTACTGCAATATGAATACCGAGGAAATCCGGTATTTTCACTTTGATTATGAGATGAAGGAGCTGGAGGAGTGGTTTGAGGAGCTGATGGAGCAGTACAGGAAGTGGGCGGATTTTCAGTTCCAGTGGCAGAGGCTGCGCACAGATTCTATTAAAAGCCTGCCCTTCCCTTTTCCCTACAGGGAAGGGCAGAAGGAGCTGGCATCCTATGTTTACCAGACCATCTACCATAGAAGGAAATTGTTTATCGAAGCGCCCACCGGTGCGGGAAAAACCATTACCACCTTATTCCCTGCCGTTAAGGCAGTGGGGGAGGGGATCGGGGATAAGATTTTTTACCTTACGGCAAAGACCATAACCAGAACAGTGGCGGAACATACCCTTGGGCTTTTCAGGAAGGAAGGGCTGCGGCTGAAGTCCGTAATATTGACTGCCAAGGACAAAATCTGTTTTATGGAGGAGAGGGAGTGCAACCCGGACTATTGCCCCTACGCCAGGGGGCACTTCGACCGTATCAACGACGCCATTTACGGGCTGTTGACCAGCTCGGACAGCTTTACAAGGGAAGCCATTGAAGCCTGTGCCAGGGAGCACAGGGTATGCCCCTTTGAGATGGGGCTGGATATCAGCCTGTTTTCCGATGTTATTGTGGGGGATTATAATTATCTTTTTGACCCCCATGTGTATTTAAGGCGCTTCTTTTCAGACGGGGCGAGGGCGGATTATCTTTTCCTGGTGGATGAGGCCCACAACCTGGTGGACAGAGGGCGGGAAATGTACAGCGCGGTATTATATAAGGAAGCTTTCCTGGAGATGAAAAAGGCCATAGAGGAATATGACCAGGGAATCGGCCGCCAGCTAGGGTGGTGCAACCGGGAGCTGCTGGAGCTGAAACGCCAGTGTGAGGATTATATCTGCCTGGAGGAGACGGATGCCTCACCCTTTGTGAAGTCCCTGGCCAAGCTTTCCGCGCTTATAGAGGCATATCTGGAGGACAATGAGGACAGCCCGGTAAAGAGGGAGCTTTTGGATTTTTACTTTGAGGTGTCCCATTTTCTGCTGATCCATGACAGACTGGACCGGAATTATGTGATATATGCCCAGACCCAGGAGGACGGGGGCTTCCTGGTCAGGCTGCTTTGTGTAAACCCCTCCAAAAACCTGCGGGAATGTATGCAGCGGGGGCGCAGCACAATGCTTTTTTCCGCCACCCTGCTTCCGATCCAGTACTATAAGCGGCTGCTGGGGGCAGAGGAAGGGGACTATGAGGTATACGCCCATTCGGTTTTTGATCCCCGCAAAAAAGGGCTTTTCATTGCCGGGGATGTGACCAGTAAGTATACAAGGCGTTCGGAGGAAGAGTATTACAATATTGCCGCCTATCTTCACAGAATCGTCAGCCAGCGGGAAGGGAATTACCTGGCGTTCTTCCCGTCCCACGCTTTTTTGCAGCGTGTATATGAAATTTACAGGAAAAGCTTCCAGGACCGGGAGCGGGTAGAATGTCTTTTGCAGGAGGACTATATGGACGAGGAGGGGAGGGAGGAATTCCTTGCACGGTTTGAAAGGGCAGGGGAAGGTTCCCTGCTGGGGCTCTGCGTCCTGGGAGGGATTTTTGGGGAAGGCATTGACCTAAAGAATGATTGCCTGATCGGTGCGGTCATAGTGGGGACGGGGCTGCCCCAGGTCTGCTGCGAGCGGGAGATCCTGAAACAGTACTTTGACGGCCAGGGGGATAATGGCTTTGACTTTGCCTATAAATACCCGGGAATGAACAAGGTGCTGCAGGCCGCAGGAAGGGTGATACGGACCGCGGAGGATATTGGGATTGTAGCGCTTTTGGATGAGCGGTTTCTGCATGCTTCTTACCAGAATATGTTCCCCAGGGAGTGGGATGCTTATGAAAGGGTGAATGTGGGGCTGGTAGGGAAGAGGGTGGAGCGGTTTTGGGATGAGTGGCTGTAGGATGGGCCTGGTGCAGGACGGTTAACGCCAGAGGGAAGTAATATTTCAGGCATTGCTGCCTTCTGGTTGTGGATATCCCCAATTTGGTGTACAGATTTGGGATGTGGATAAATAAGTATGTGGATAACTTCCACATACTTATTTTTTTGGCAGAACTTGTCCACAGATAGCATTATTGACTGAAAAATGGCGGAAATACAGTAAAATGAAGGATTTGTGAAGAAATGACGCCGTAGATTGTGGAAAAAAGTGAATAGTGGATAAGGGATGACAAGTATGTCGTTGTGGATAACTCTGTGGAAATTGGGGATTTCTTTACTTTTTCCTCAATTTTTGCAGACTGTTGTGTCACTGTTTTATAGTTAAAAATTGCAGGGGCAGGTTTTGGGAAAAGGGAAAATACTCATATGGTCAATAGAAAAAGGGTATGGATTGACTGGCTGGGTACTCCTTGCGGTTTACCGGATGGCGGCAGTGCTGGCGGAGGGGACGGCGAGCAGGGAAAATATTTTGTTATTAAAAGAGGCACTGGAAATTTTTCCGCCGTTCCATGAGGAAATACGCGGTATATTGACAGGCTTGGGCGGTGGGACGGAAAATAGCCCTGCAGGCTGAGGGAAAGAATAGGGCCAGCCTGGACGCTTTGTGCGAATTCCGGAAAGAAGCGTATACATCCCAGGAGAAATGTGGTAAACTGATAGAAGTGGTCTAAGGATCACGGAAGAATAGGAGGCATAAATTATGTGGGCTTATGAAAGTGTTTTTTATCAGATTTACCCCCTTGGTTTCTGCGGGGCGCCCTTTGAGAACGATGGGGTGCTTACGGACAGGATCAGGAAAGTGGAGGAATGGATTCCCCATATGAAGGAACTGAATGTGAACGCGGTCTATTTCTCACCGGTATTTGAATCTGATACCCATGGATATAATACGAGAGATTATAAGAAGATTGATACCCGCCTTGGCACGAACGATGATTTCAGGGAGGTTTGCAAAAAGCTTCATGAAAACGGGATCAAAGTGGTGCTGGACGGGGTGTTCAATCATGTGGGACGGGGTTTTTACCAGTTTCAGGATGTGATCCGCAACAGGGAGCGTTCTCCTTACCTGAACTGGTTCCGTATCAGCCTGGACGGTAATTCCAATTACAATGACGGGCTTTGGTATGAGGGATGGGAAGGCCATTACGACCTGGTGAAGCTGAACCTTCAAAACGGGGAAGTGGTGGACCATCTGCTGGACGCGGTGAAATATTGGGTGGACGAGTTTGATATTGACGGGCTGCGCCTGGATGTGGCGTACTGCCTGGACGAGAATTTCCTGCGCAGGCTCCGCAGCTTCACCCAGGAGCTGAAACCGGAGTTTTACCTTCTGGGGGAAATGCTTCACGGGGACTACAACCGCCTGGTGAATGATGCCATGCTCCACTCGGCTACCAACTATGAATGCTACAAGGGGCTGTTTTCCAGCTTTAACAGTATGAACATGTTTGAGATCGTCCATTCCCTGCTGCGTCAGTTCGGCCCGGAGAACTGGACCTTGTACAAAGGGAAACATATGCTGTCCTTTGTGGATAACCATGATGTTACCAGGGTGGCAAGTATCCTTGGCAATGAAAAGCACCTGCCGCTGATTTATGCCATGTGCTTTGGGATGCCGGGCATACCCTGTGTTTATTATGGAAGCGAGTGGGGAGCCAAAGGGGAGAAGAAGGATGGGGACCAGGTTCTCAGGGCAAGCTTTGGGAAGCCGGAGTTTAACCAGCTGTCCCAGTGGATCAGTAAGCTGGCAAAGGCAAAGCGGGAATCTGTGGCGCTTAATTATGGTACTTTCCGTTCTGTGGTGCTTACCAATAAACAGTGTATTTTTGAGAGGAAAGCGGAAGGGGAAAGGGTGCTTGTTGCCATCAATGCAGACAGCGAGCCTTATGTAGCCCATTTTGACGCAGGCTGTGGCCTTGCGGAGGATTTGATCAGCGGTGAAACCCATGATTTTGGCGGCGGCAGTGAATTGCCTCCTTACAGTGCGTATTTCTGGAAAATGGAGAGATAACATATTGGCAGGAAAAGGACGGGGGAAAAGCGGTAGCTTTTTAACCGTTCTTTTTTACAATAAGCCGGCCCGCGTAGCGTGACGGCGTTTTTTATGCACATTAGAAGGCCAACTGCCGCCTGAAAATTTTTTAAAGGATATGTAAAGTATACTTGACAATTGATGTAAAGCAGACTATACTTAAAATGTAAAGTGCACTAGACATTATATTGATGGGAAGGAAATTGGGGGAACAGTAGTTTTTCAGAAAGGACTGGTAAGATGCAGACGAAAATCGCACAGTACAGGAAAGAGAGGAAGGTCACCCAGGAAGAACTGGCTGATGCGGTGAATGTCACCAGGCAGACCATTATTTCCCTGGAGAATGGGAAATATAAGGCTTCTCTGGTGCTGGCGCACAAAATTGCACAGTTTTTTAACGTAACCATTGAGGAAATGTTTTTATTTGACAGGGAGGAAGAAAATTTATGAAAATCATCGGCCTTTTTTGTGGGACCACGGCCACAAATAATGAAGAGTACAGAAAAGTGTTAAAGAGGAGAAACATATGGATGGCTGCCCTTGCACTTGCGGGGATTGTGATTGCTGGCGCAGCCCTTTTGGCGCATGGTACCAGGGGGTGCAGCTCCCTGAATATATTCTTGGCGTCTATTGCGGATTTGGCACAGGAATTACGCTGGCGGCCATGATTATATTTGTGCGCAACCTGCTCCTGATGGGCAATGAGGAGAAGCTCAAATGCAGCCGCCTGGAAAATACCGACGAGAGGATTGTGGAAATCAGGAGAAGGGCTGTTGGGATTGCCACAGGTGCCACGCTGTTTTCGTGCACGGGGCTGGGGCTGATTTGGGGAATATATGAACAGGTTTTGGTCAAGTCAGTGATTTGTATGCTGGATATTTTCCTGTTTTCCTATGTCGTCGCCTGTGCCTATTATAAAAAGAAAATTTAATTTGGGGGATGGGGATCTATGCATAGCTTTCTGTGCAGGCATCAAAGGCAGTGGTTATAATAAAAATTTAATTAGGCTATGGGGGAATGTTGTGATACCATGATAACAAAAAGAGGTGATGTTATCATGGTATTTACATTTTATGAGGTCTGCTGGTTCTTTTTTCTTTATTCCTTTATGGGCTGGTGCGGGGAAGTATGCCTGGCGGCAGTGTATAAGAGGAAGTTCATCAACCGGGGGTTTGTGAGCAGCCCTTTTTGTCCCATTTACGGGACCGGGGCAGTAGCTTTCACGGTTTTTTTGCCGGAGCTTAAAGGAAATCTATTTTTCCTGTTTCTGGGAGGCGTTATATTGGCTTCCTTTATTGAGTTTGTAACGGGAGCTTTGCTGGAAAAGGTTTTCCACAGAAAATGGTGGGATTATTCCGATATCCGTTTCAATTTCGAAGGCTACATATGTTTAAGATACTCTGCACTGTGGGGTGTGTTTGCGGTTCTGCTGATTTATTTTGTGAATCCCTTTCTCGCTTCTTTGCTGTCGCTCTTCCCGCATTTTCTGGGCGTTATTCTGCTTTGGGGGCTTATTGTGCTGCTGGTTATGGATACTGTGGGAACGGCCCTTGCTGTTTTGGGGATGCAAAAGCGCATGGGACAGCTTTCCCAGTGGACGGAAGGGATGGTGCAGCTATCTGGCATCCTTGAAAACGCCATCACCAGAAGGGTTGCCCGGCGTATGGAAAAGGCGTTCCCGGCGCTGGATGTAGGGTCTTTGGGGCAGCAGGCGCGGGGAGGGGAAAAGGCGGAGGTGTTTGCCCAGGGGTGCAGCTTTTACAAGCTGGCCTGCCTGTTCTTCATTGGGGCTTTCCTGGGGGATATTACGGAAACCATTTTCTGCCTGGCCACAACGGGCAGGCTGATGAGCCGCAGCAGCGTGGTCTATGGGCCATTCAGCATAGTGTGGGGGTTGGGCTGTACCCTTCTGACAGCGGTTTTATACCGGATCAAAAATAAAAGCGATTCTTATATTTTCGCTGTGGGAACCTTTCTGGGAGGGGCTTATGAATATGTGTGCAGTGTTTTTACGGAGCTGGTCTTCGGGGCAGTTTTCTGGGACTACAGTGGGTTCCGGTTCAACCTGGGGGGAAGGATCAACCTGCTTTACTGTTTCTTTTGGGGGATCGCGGCAGTAGTGTGGATGAAGGTTCTTTATCCGAAGCTTTCCGGCTGGATTGAAAGGCTTCCTATTAAACAGGGGAAGCTGTTGTGTAATGTTATGATGGTTTTCATGGCCTTCAACTGCCTGATTTCCGCCATGGCATTGGCCAGATATGAGGAAAGGCAGACAGGATACGGGGAAGGGCAGGTTTCGGGATGGGAAGAATTCCTGGACAGCCATTTTGATGACGGGAGAATGGAGCGCATTTACCCCAATGCAAAGATTGTGAAGTAGGCACTGCCGTGGAGTATTCCTTCCTTTAAGCTATAGAAAATATTAAGAAATTTTATATTGACAAAATAATATTATATGCCATATAGTATGTATAAAGAAAATAATACTATATGGCATATAATATTATAGAGACAAGACAGACTATAACAACAGGAGGAGCAATATTTTTGGGAAAGGAGAAAGAGTTATGGTTTTTAACACAGGAGCGGCGCTGCTGGATGCCATTGTCCTGGCGGTAGTCTCCCGGGAACTGGAAGGCGCATATGGTTATAAGATAACCCAGGATGTGAGACAGGTGATAGAGCTTTCGGAGTCAACCCTTTATCCGGTCCTGCGAAGGCTTCTGAAGGAAGAATGCCTGGAGGTTTACGACCGGGAGTGTGCGGGGAGGAACAGAAGATATTATAAGGCCACAGAAAAAGGCAGGCTGCAGCTTAACCTTTATGAAAGTGAGTGGCGGAAATATGCGGCCAAGATCAATAGTATTTTTGAGGGAGGAATGACAAATGAGTAGATGGGAATTCATGAGACAGTTAGAAGAGTTGCTTGCTGATATCCCGCCTGGGGAACGGGAGGAAGCGCTTCAATATTATAATGATTACTTTAACGACGCAGGGGGGAAGAACGAGCAGGAGGTCATTAAAGCCCTGGGGACGCCAAAGCAGGTGGCGCAGATTGTAAAGGATGGCATCAGCGGCAATGGGGAGAACGGAGAATTTACGGAAAACGGATTTTCCAGCGCATCCGCCGCAGACAGGCAAATGCTTATGAAAAGAGCCGCCAGCAGCGGCGGGCAGGGCAATGGGGGCAATGCCACAGCCGGAGGAGCCTTTGCAGGAGGCCAGGGGGCCGGCGGGACATATACGGAAAGCGCAGGCACATACACAAACAGCAATGGCCCCGGCCCAGCTTCCAATAATGCCAATGGCCCAGGGAACCAGGGTAACAATCCCGGTGATGGTTATTATAATAGTAATAATACCGGATACAGCGGTAAAAGCTACAAAAAGGAGGGGATCCCAACCTGGGCGGTGGTGTTGATTGTGCTCTGCTGTTTGGTGCTTTCCCCTGTGATCCTTGGTATTGTGAGTGCGGCTTTTGGGCTTATTGTGGGGATATTTGGTACTGTGCTGGGGCTGGTTTTGGGCTTTGGTGCGGCGGCGCTGGTATTGTTTGTGATAGCCGCGGCATTGATAGTTGCAGGGGTTGGATGCCTGTGGGGGTATCCGCTGACAGGTATCGGGCTTTTGGGAGGCGGCCTGATCTGTGCCTCGCTGGGCATATTGTTTATGCTTATCACAGTTTTTCTGACAGTAAAGTGTATTCCTGGCATATGTAAGGGAATCAGATATATTTGCAGAAGTTTATTCAGTAAAAAAGGAGGTGCAAAATAATGGGAAAATTCGCAAAGGTATGCCTGGCAACAGCAGGCATTATGATGGGGGTGGGCGTTCTTTTCTGTCTCATCGGCGGTTTATTTGGGGGAGGCAATTTCATCCGTTATGCCAGGAATGATGCTTACATGGGCAGAAGGATAGATGAGGCGGCAGAAGCCTTCGGACAGGTGGCGGAATCCCTGGACGATGCCTTCTCCTTCCACCTGGGAGGGCATTGGGATGACGGTACAAAGGATCTGGAGGTAAATGGGGGGCGCAAATCCAATACCCTCCATGAGGGGACAGTACCCGCCCAGGACGTGAGGGCGCTTCACCTGACGCTGGGGGCAGGAAAGTTTATCATCAGGGAAAAAGACACAGAAGGCGGTAACATTGATATTAGGATCCAGGGAACCGGGGCGTGTGACTATTATGTAAGCGGCGGGGATGGCATTCTTTATGTAGAGGGTTTTAAAAATATTAACAATTTTAAGGGAATAGGAAATAAAAATATTATAACTATGGATATCCCCCAGGGGTTATCCTTTGAAGATGTGGAAATAGAGGTGGGTGCAGGCATTATGGAGATACACCGCCTGTCCACCGGTGGACTGGAAACCGTGGTGGGCGCGGGCGAAGTTTTGCTTGCCGACATAACGGCAGAAGAGTTTTTGGCAGAAATAGGCGTGGGATTAATGCAGACGGAAAACGCCCATGTGAGGGATGCCAATATACAGGTGAACATGGGAAGCTGTGAATTTACAGGGAGTATCTCCGGAGACCTTGAGGCGGAATGTGGCATGGGGAACCTGAGCCTGACGCTGGAAGGGAGACAGGAAGACCACAATTATGAACTGGAATGCTCCGCCGGGAACATAGAACTGGATGGGAACAGCATTTCATCCTTTGCCTTGGAAAGGAATATAGACAACGGGGCGGACAGTACCTATGGGCTGGTCTGCGACATGGGAAACATCACAGTTGATTTTAAAGAGTAGCCCGCCCTGGTGCCCAGAGGAATACTGGGGCAGGGCGGGACTGGATAGGAGAATTGAGTATGGTCACATTGTTTTTATTTTTAGTGCTTGTTATTGTATTGTTGGCCGTTGGCCTGTGCTTCCATTTGGCAGGCGGCATTATAAAGCTGGTGTTCAAGCTGGCATTTGCCTTGCCCTGTGCAATATTGTGCGGCGTTTTCGGCGTATTGCTGTGCTGCACGCTGATACTGATCCCCCTGGGAATGGGATGCTTTAAACTGGCAGGGTGGCTATTAAGCCCCTTAAATCCTGTGTAATTTAGGGCCGGTGTTTCCTGTCAATGATAAAGAACAGCCCTGCTTTTTTTAAGGCCGGGCACAGGGCCATATATATAAGTACAGATACAATGGCGGAGGTAATGGCGTTAATGGAGGTGGAGGCCACATTCCATGCCAGGGTCAGTTCAGCAGCGGGCTTCCCAAGGATGGCAAGCTTATACAGGTAACCTATCAGGGGGTCAAAGATGACATTAAATAAAAGCCCCCCTGCGGCTGCTATGGTAACCCAAACGGCCACTTTTTTACGGTCAGTTTCAAGGGTGATCCTGCCAATCCTGTGGGCGATCAGCCCGGTGATTATCCCGATGCAGAATTTCAGCAGGAGGGTTTTGGGGGCGTAGACCACATAGACAGGGTCAAGCAGGTCGCCGATGGCCATGCCGATAGCGCCCCCAAGCCCGCCATAAAAACCTCCCAGAAGCAGGGCACCCAGTACGCATACCGCGTTTCCCAGATGGATGGAAGTAGCGTCACCGCCGGGAAGAGGGACTTTGATTTGCAGGAAAGTAAATACCACATAAGACAACGCCGCCATAAGGCCTGTCAACGCAATTTTTTGTGCTGTCTGATTTTTCATAATTTACCTCATTTCTGCGCTGCTTTTTGTACCTTATAAGTTTGTGGGGCAGCGCAGACACAAACCTGTGGGCGAAAGATTTGGGTAATCCTTCACCTGATTACTTTGCTTCTTTATTTATTGGTTTACTGATAAATTCTATTATATACACAAGTGGCCTTACTAAAAGTGCCAAATTAGAACTTTTTAACCATACCAGTTTGGCATCCTAGAAAAATTTTCCCCTCACCACAAACGCATGAGTATTTCTGGTATGAAGTTTTACAGCAACTCTATCAAAAATGGTAGGAACTGCTGGAAAAAAGCCAAATCATATCATCACGGCATGGGGCAGGGAAGATGGGTTTAGTCTCGGGCAAAAAGTTGTGGGCACAAAAAGCAATGGAATCACAGCTATCCCGGAATTGTTGGAAAAGATCCGTATAAAAGGACAACATAATTTAGCTTAACAAAGAATGATAGTGTATATTTGTGTATTAGACACTCGTAACTACAAAGAATTGATATCAAAAAGCTTAGACTTTCAAAAGAATTGTGGAAAATAATTTCTTTATAAATTAACTTGTTGTGCTAATTCTTTGTAGGAATACCCAAAGCGTCCGAAAG
>OFGR01000599.1_pt1 | contig 35410 bp, 32 predicted proteins | sample 1521811 | NCBI WGS metagenome assembly OFGR01 (sample SAMEA3504098, study PRJEB24116) | mouse gut metagenome | biome: mouse gut; feature: mouse-associated habitat; material: faeces | place: Denmark | collected 2011
TCGCACCTCCTTTGAAGGCTGTCTCTATCTAATCTTATGAACCTGACGGCATATAGGGCCTTAGTATCCCTGCCACATTACTGATCGGCATCGTCTGCAGCCACACCTTTCCTGGTCCGCTGATCACAGTATTGAAGAATCCTTCGCCTCCGAACAACATGTTCTTCACGCCCGGCACGCTCTTGATCTCCATCTTACATCCCGCCGTCATCGCCGCAAGATGCCCGGTGTCAACAACGATCTGCTGCCCGTCCGTAAGCTCATACTCTACCACATGCCCGTCGAATTCTGCGAATACAGTACCGTAGCCGCTGATCTTCTGCATGATAAATCCCTCGCCGCCAAACAAGCCCGAACTTACCTTCTTATTAAAGAATACAGACAGCTCTACTCCTGCCTCGCCCGCCAGGAACGCGCTCTTCTGGAAGATCATCTCCTGTCCCGGGGCAATCTCGTATGCTTTGATGGAACCCGGGAAGCTTGATGCGAATGCGATCATTCCGCTGCCGCCCTGAGCCGTATAGACGTTCTGGAACATCTTCTCGCCCGAAAACATCCTTCCGAATGCCTTCCCGATACCTCCGTTCGTCGTAGTCTCCATCAGCATATTCGGTGACATCCATGACATGCCGCCGCCTTCCGTGATCATCTTCTCGCCGCCTTCAAGCTGGCAGACCACGACCGGGAGTGTTTCTCCTAGAATCTGATATTTCATAATTATGTACCTCCTGGAAAATCTTATGTATCTATCATATACATTTCCGGAAGAAGTGTCAATTCTTCTTCAGTCAATTTCTCTTATCTTTATTCTGCCTTACTTTATTGCCTTCACCGGACACGACTTCTTACATGCACCGCAGCGGATACATTCCGGATGGTTCGCATTCTTTGCCGGATCCACCTGCATCTTGCAGACCTTCTCACAGACCCCGCAGCCGGTACACCTCGCCTCGTCCACCCGATACCGGAACACAGAGACCGGATTGAACACCGAGTAGACTGCCCCCAGCGGGCATATATATTTACAAAAAGGGCGATAGATCACAATAGATAATAATAAAGTAACCGCCAGCAGCGCCGTCTTCCATGCATACAGCCATCCCAGCGCATTTCGCATGGACTCGTGGAACAGCACAAGCGGAATCCCTCCCTCAAGCGTACCTGCCGGACAGATCAGCTTACAGAAATACGGCGCGCCTTGCCCCAGGATATCCACCAGGAACATCGGAAGCAGGATCACGAACACCGCCAGGATCACATATTTCAGCTTCCTAAGAAGCCTGTCTCCCTGAAATGTCCCGACCTTCTTAGGAAATGGGATCTTGTGCAGCAGATCCTGGATCAGCCCGAAAGGACACAGCCATCCACAGACAAACCTTCCCAACAACGCCCCGACAAACATCAGGAATCCCGCCGCATAGAATGAAAATTTGAAGTTCCAATTCCCGATCACTGCCTGCATGGCGCCGATCGGACAGGAGCCTAAGGCTCCCGGACAAGAGTAACAGTTAAGCCCCGGCACACACAGATTCTTAAGTTTCCCCCGGTATATTTTTCCCTGCATAAAACCGGCAAGGTAACTATTGGTAAGAAGCGCCCACAAAGCCTGTGCGCCATGACGCTTCCATTCTCCTGCTTCCTTAAGATACCGATCGCCATCGTACTTCCTTCTATCCAATTCCCACACACTCCATACATAGATTGACTGCTTTTTCCAGAACTACCGCCATCTCTCCGCGGTATATGCCTATTCCCATAAGCGCCGCTGCGAAGACGGCAAGGAGGAGACCTGCTAACGGAGCGCGCAAGAGCCGGTTCATTGTACCACCCCGGAGAGTTCCTTCTCTATAATGCTCTCCCAATCTTCATAAGAACGGCTTCCCGTATAGGTCTCTCCGACAATATTCCCTTCTTTATCCACGAAGAAGGTCGTCGGTACGGCGCTGATCCCTGCAAGACTTCCGTTCAGATATCCGGCATCCGGGATCAGGAACGGATATGTGACTTCTGCCTTCTGTGCCAGAACCTTTGCCTTCTCTACCGCTTCTTCATCCGGATCGCCTGACTGCCCTATCGCATCCATGACAATGCCTGCCACCTGCACTCCTTTGTCCGCCATATCTTCATGAAGCTTCGCCAGATCCGGGATCTCACTGACGCACGGCGTGCACCATGTAGTAAATACATTGATCATGGTCAGATCATGATCTCCAAACATTTCCTGTGTATAAGTCTCTCCATTGATATCCTGCATCGTGAAATCACCCAACGCCTTGTTCCCCGCATCCGCCTGTCCGTCAGGATCTTTTTGCAGCTCTTGCGTCTGCTCCTGGGGCGCGGTATCCTTTTCCTGTGAGGATGCATCGTCCCCGCCTGCGCACCCGCTTAAGACAGACGCGGAACACACTGTGAGTACGGCTAACCCGCATACCAGATTCTTCGCAGTTCTCTTATCGTTGAATCTCATTTTTCTAAATCCCATATCATCCTAGCTCCTTTACTGATCTTTTCTTATTCTATCACAATAAGAGAAAAATCAAAATGAAATGTGTGTGAATTTTAAAAATGATGAAAGAATCCGATACTGGCATGTTTGATTTCACACTTATTGGCTCTTTTCTTCAATCCAGATTGGGTATAAAGTATCTTTATCGGCTATACCAACATTTACATGAAAAGAGGTTATCAACATTATGAACAAGAATTCTAATCTGAAACAAATCGTTATGACTGCGCTGCTTGCCGCATTGGCATGTGTCGCTACCATGTCTATCCGGATTCCAACCCCCGGAACCAATGGATATATACATCCCGGGGACGCCATTGTCATCCTCTCCGGCGTCATCCTCGGACCGGCATGGGGATCCCTTGCCGCCGGGATCGGTTCTGCTATGGCAGATCTCCTGGGCGGGTACTTTATCTATGTCCCGATCACATTTGCTGTCAAAGGAAGCATTGCGTTCCTTGCAGGCATGATCTATCATAGATTCGGGAAATCCTCCAAAAGCCAGTATACAGCCGTAATACTTGGAGGGATCGCTGATATGATCCTGGTTGCGGGAGGATATTTTCTCTGTGAGATCCCGCTCTACGGAGCGTCTGCCGCTGCGGCAAGCATTCCGGCAAATCTGATCCAGGGATTAGGCGGGCTGATCATTGCCTTTGTATTATATCCGATCCTGCTTGCAATTCCGGATATCAGGCAGATCACATTCCACTCCCGCACTTAAAATCCGGCGCATAATATAAATACTACCTGTGCCTCTGAAAATCTCTTTCCAGCGCACAGGTAGAGCTATTTCTTATAGATATTTCTTATAGATATAGATTCTTATACACTTTCCGGTCTTTCACAACCAATACACCGCAGAGTATCATAAAGAACATCCCGATAGCAAGAATGGTCAGCCACGCGGTCCGAGATCCTCCTATCTTATATACAAATCCGATCACCAACTGATATATACTGGTAATTCCGGTCCGCAGGACTTCTGACACTCCATTGATCCGCCCTCTGTGGCTTGCAGGCATACGTTTCGTCAGATACGGGCTCTCCGCAAGCGTACACAACACCTCTCCTAATGTCAGGATGATGATCGCGGCATAATAGAAGGGGATCCGTCCCAGGCACAGCATGAACAGACCAAAACCTGCCGTCAAAAGGATCTGCCCAAGCATCGTCTTGACTGTCTCCGGAATCCTTAGAAACACTCTGGTAAACAATGGGGTGAATATCACGACTGCCACACAATTCACACTGGTGATCGAACCGAATATGACTGCACCGCTGTCACCGTGCAGTCTCGCCAGATCCAGCGGCATCAGATAATTATACATCTGATAGGTTGCGAAATAGCTGCTTACCAGTACAATATAGAGTACGATGATCGGATTCTCCTTTAGAACCACCCATAGCCCCTCCCCCTTCCGTTCCGTCTGATACACTGCCTTCTTGCCGGTATCTCTGACAGGAGCGATATCTTTCACCAGGAAAAAGATTACGACCGTAGAGCATCCGATCGAAGTTCCGCTGATAAGAAATGCAAGCCACAGATAATCCCGAAGGAGAATTCCCGCAATCGTCGGCGACATGACAAGTCCAAGATTCATACAAAGGTACTGCAGCGAATATGCCCTCTCCCTGTCCTCCATCGCTGTGATATCCGCCGTAAGCGCATTATAGGAAGGATGCTCCATACTCTGGCATATCGATGCGGCGGACATCAGCACAACGGACTTTACAGACAGCGGGATCACTGCACAGATCACATAACAGAGCACAGATATGCTGTCCAGGTATACAATATTCATTTTCTTATTGAAATGATCCGCCATCTTTCCGCCGATGAGATTTGCCGGCAGTGACAATATCCCCACCGCCGCCATGACCCAGGCTATATGCTCCGCACTCATGCCCATCTTCTGGTTCAGGATCATCGTAAGCATCGGCCAGATCATGGCGCCCATGGCAGTGACCAGGCGGCCGAAGCATAGGACGTAATTTTCTCTGCGGAGCCCTTTATACTGTGATATTAGTTTCATAAGGTTTCCTCATATTTATATCAAAGAGTACTGTACAAAAGTAAGATAACTCTTGTTTCTTCCTTGCGGATATGTTATATTATATGAAAGGGAAAACCAAAGAAGCGGCTTACCCTCAACAATTGTTAGCTTAGCCTTTTACAAGGCCAGCCGTCATTATTGCGAGTAATGGCGGCTATTTTCTTCCCTTGAAGATGGTGTAGCACAATCCAACAAGGGCGCAAAGGTTTTCCACATTGTCAATATAGTATACATAATACGTTTTTGCAATTATAGCTTAGCCCTATGACTAAAGTGTAGGATTTCGGTGTTAGATCACAAGCATCGCATCTGGAAAAAACGAGCGGTGCGGGGATACTCTCCCTACACCGCTTTGCTGTATAATTATAATAGCAGGTTCGGGTGAAGAAGTCAATGGGTTGGGGTGAATTTGAGGGTGTGTTTTCAAAAATTGTCAGATAATTCACCCATTCTCTAATTGTTCTTGACTTTTTTCCTTACTCCCTTGCTTTCCAATCGGAAATACTGTGCATTGCACAGAAGTTTCGATTAAGAGAGATCGTCTTCGTAAAAGATTTAATTGAATTCCCATAATCTAATCATCAAATTATTATTTCCTGCACCGGATAACCGTTAGCGTATTTACAGCAAGCTTGATTAATTTGCAAACACATTTTCTGTAATATGACTGTTTGATCTTAACTTTAATTCAATTGCAACCTTTGACTTTCCCTGGAATGCACTTAAATACGCTTCACGACATAATAGAGCGATACTAAAATTTGCATTTCCTGAACCAGCAATACTTTTCAAATTATAATACACACCTATAAGAAGCAAGCATGACACAGTAAACAAATATCGTAATTTCAAAGACAATATTTCATAAATGTCAATTTATCCGTTGACAAAAATCATAATTTCAAGTACAATATTTTTATATAAGTGCAAATGAGGTGTACAAATGGACTATCTTAGCCGATTGATAATGATAGCCGAAAACAACGGCGGTATTATAAACAACAAAATAGCGGCGGAGCACGGTGTTTCAAGAACGATACTATCCAAATTATGTTTGGACAATAAAATTCAGCGTATTGCCCGTGGTCAGTACGTCTTTAACGATGATATGCAGGACGAATTGCTATCCATCAGCATGCGTTCCAATCTGTTCGTCTTCTCTCACGAAACAGCCCTTTTTTTACACGGGATTTCAGATCGAACTCCGTTTGAGCATACAATTACCACACCTTCTGGAAAAGTCCCTTCAAAAGCGATACAGGCGGAATGCAAAATTTATTATATCAAACCAGAACTGTTTGATCTCGGCAAAACAATGCTTACAACTCCTTCTGGAAACAAAGTAGCCGGATATGACTTGGAGCGAACGATTTGTGACATTGTCAGGAGCAGAAATAAAGTAGGCAGTGAAACATTTCTTGCCGCCCTCAAACTGTATGCTGTCAGTTCCAAAAAGGATTTAAATAAGCTGAATACTTATGCTACGGAAATGAAAATAGCCGGGGTTGTGCGAAAATATCTGGAGGTACTTTTATGAGCAACACTATGAGCTTAAAGGCTAAAATAAGAAATATCGCAAAGCAGAAGAATATTCCCGCACAGGTAATTCTGCAAAACTATTTGTTTGAACGCCTGCTGGTCCGTCTTGCCAGATCAGAATATAAGGATAAGTTTGTTCTGAAAGGCGGCATGCTAGTTGCCGCTATTGTAGGTCTGGATAACAGAGCCACAATGGATCTTGATACCACGCTTAAGAATCTTCCGCTTACTCCCGAAAGTATAAAAACTGCATTGGCTGAAATTTGTGAGATACCTTGCGAAGACGAGATTACCTTCGAGATTCGCAATATCGCTCCCATAAGAGAGGACGATATCTATGGCGGTTATCGGGTTATGATAATGGCAAAATATGATACTCTTTTGACGCCTCTCTCAATTGATGTTTCCACAGGGGATGCCATAACCCCGCATGCAGTAGAGTTTACTTTTCATGAAATATTCGACGAGGACAAGTCCTTTAAGCTTTGGGCATACAACATAGAAACTGTTTTGGCAGAAAAGGTGGAAACGATTCTTCGCAGAACCGTATTTAACACCCGTCCCAGAGATTTCTATGATGCCTATATTCTTGCAACTACGCAGAAGTTTAATAAAAGCACTTTTAAGAAAGCGTTACAAGCTACCGCTGAACATCGCGGCACAGCAGGGCAGATTTCAAATGTGGATCAGATTCTGAAGAATATAACAGAAAGCAAAGAACTTCAAGGGATGTGGAACAAATACCGCAAACAGTTTGCCTATGCAGAAGAGATCACTTATGAAAGCATTTTAATGAAACTCAAAAGGTTGCTTCATTGATTTAGACATTTATGTATCTAAAAGATGTTATACGATGGGAGGAGCACAATGATTAAATTTAAAAATCTGAAAACTGGTGAAATAAAAACTGCATTTTCTCTTCGTGAAGAAGGTGAAAAGACATATGTCAAGTTCTCTAAGGATGGAAAAGAATACGGCTATTTCAAAAGCAATGTTGAAATCATTTCTCCAGACAGCGACAATCTTCCGTTTCGTGTGTATATATACACAAAAGAATGTTACAAATGCCATAAGCCCACAGAGATCTTAACCTATATTACATATGCGGACAAGCCTGCTGAAGATGTGACATTTCCTTATGATTATGGCAGACTGCTGAAACATCAAAACATTGTCGCGCATCTGCAAGACCCGAGTATTGAATACTACGGATTAAATGTCATTGGCGATATTAAGGAATTTGACCATATGCTTATGGAAAAATATCCGGAGAGAATTAAAAACACCTATAGCAAAACAAAGAACGAAAGTTATCCTATGAATGTATGCAGTCATTGCGGAAGTGGCCAAGGCTGGTATTTTATTTACAGAGATATCAATAAATTCATCCAAAACAAGGAAGAAATCCAGGTATTTGATAAGTAAGTAATCGTTTTCCACCTCAATGTCTTTCATATTTCAAGTGAACTTCTTTTTAAGTGTTTTATCAAGGGGGGCACTTGAATACGAAAAAGGAATATTCAAGCCCTAAAAACCCGCAAAACCCCAGTAATCCTGCGCTTTTGCGGGCTTTCTTACGCCTAAATTTTTTACTCACCCAATGTACATCGCATCCCCAAAGGAAAAGAACCTGTACTTTTCTCTTACTGCTTCTTCATATGCCCTCAACACATTCTCTCGTCCCGCTAACGCAGATACCAGCATAATGAGCGTCGATTCCGGAAGATGGAAATTCGTGATCAGGCAGTCCAATACCTTGAACGAATACCCCGGATAGATGAAGATCTCCGTCCATCCGCTGCATGCCTTAAGCCTGCCATTCTCATCCGCCGCCGATTCGATCGTCCGGCAGCTGGTCGTTCCTACACAGATGACCCTTCCTCCCGTATCCTTTGCATGATTGATCTTTCCGGCAGCTTCCTCATCGATCCGGAAGAACTCCGAATGCATATGATGATCCGTAATCTCGTCCACTTTGACCGGGCGGAAGGTTCCAAGCCCCACATGCAGCGTAACCCTCGCGACCGCCACGCCTTTTTCTTCAATCTTCTTCAACAGCTCCGGCGTAAAGTGAAGCCCCGCCGTGGGAGCAGCCGCAGATCCGGTATTGACTGCGTAGACAGTCTGGTATCTGTTTTTGTCCTCCAACTGATGCGTAATATAAGGGGGCAAAGGCATCTGGCCAAGCCGATCCAGTATTTCTTCAAATATGCCGTCATAAGTAAATTGGATCAGGCGATTTCCTTCTTCCACAATGCCAATGACTTCTCCCGTCAGAAGTCCTTCCCCAAAGTGAATCCTTGTCCCAACCTTTGCCTTCTTCCCTGGTTTTACCAAAGTCTCCCATATGTTATTCTCTCTGCGTTTCAGCAGCAGTATCTCTATCTTTGCGTTGGTTCCTTCTCTGGAACCGATCAGCCTTGCCGGAATTACTTTCGTATCATTGATGACCAGACAGTCTCCTTCCCTCAGATATTCGGTGACCTCTCTGAAAATACGGTGCGAAATAACTCCAGACTCCTTATCAATGACAAGCAGTCTGGAGCTTTGACGATCCTCTAACGGATCTTGTGCAATAAGTTCTTCCGGCAATTCATAATAAAAGTCCTGACGTTTCATATATGAATCCCTTCTTTGATGAATTCCTTCTTTAAATGAATCCTTAATCTCTCTTTTCTTTCTGATCTAAAGCCTCAGCTCCGTCCGATGTTAATATCTCCTGTGCCTCCACCTCCGCAGACGCAGATGACGCCAAGTCACTTTCTAACTTCGGCGGCACATGATCTTTCGGCAAAACCGAAGCGTTCCCGATGCCTGTCATGCTACTATTTTGCGGCGGTACTGGAGCATTTCCAGAAACCGTCACACCGTTATTCTGCGGCGGTACCGGAATATTTCCCATACCCATCATGTTGTTATTCCGCGGCGGTACCGGGACGTTTCCGGCACCTGCCATGTTGTTATTCCGCGGCGGTACTGAAGCATTTCCGGCGCCTGCCATGTTGTTATTCCGCGGCGGTACCGGGACATTTCCTGTACCCGCCATGTTGTTATTCCGCGGCGGGATCGGACCATAGTACCCCTGCGGCGGCGGACAATTCGCCGGCGCCTGATACACAGGAAGCACTTTCATCTTCTTCGCATAGACCACTCTGGTATCACAGAGCATATCATGAAGCCCTCTCTTTTCTCTGTCCACCCCTGCCATGATATAACCGACTCCTATGGAAAGACCGCACAGGAATCTCCCTACGGTCTCCCTGTATATCACGTTCAGCAATTCAAGCTTCTGGCTTCCGTCTGCATTCACGACATAAAGATTCAAAAGCCTTTTCCCCGGCGTCGTTCCCGTCCCGTGCGTGAGCAGCACAAAGTACAGTACCTGCAGGACATACAGAAGAATATCCTTCGCCGTATATTGGAACAAGATCTCTGTCCGAAATACACCGCTCCCTGCCACAGACAGTATTCCGATCACCAGGTTCACAAACAAGAGTCCAACCCAGACAATTGCGCAGTCGATGCAATATGCTGCAAGGCGTACCCAGAATCCCGCATATTCTATGTCCGGCGCAGTCTGCCTACCGTAACTGTTCTGCATAATACATCGGCACCCCGCTTTCCATCTCTGCCGCAGTCTCTTTCAGTATCTGAGCTTCTGACTTCGGGATCATACTCTCCACCTTCGCAAAAAGAGAAGACCAGAAATCCATCGTACTCTCCAGCTCATAGAATTCATATGTTCCAAGCTCGTCGCTCATCATCGCCGCCATATCCTCGTACAGGCTGATCTCATCAATAAGCCCGTTATTCAATGCCTGGCTCGCCGTATATACACGGCCGTCCGCAAGCGCTATCACATCGTCCGTCGACATACCCCGCCCTTCCGACACGATACCTACAAACTTCGTATAATACTCATCCACCTGCTCCTGATAAAGAGCGATCTGCTCATCCGTCATCTTCGTACTGTCTTTATACGCACCGCTGGTTATGCTGAAATACCGGATGCCCAATTTCTCATACAATCCGGACATATCATAGCCGGACATGATCACTCCGATCGACCCCGTCGTCGTATTGGGGTTGGCATAGATTTTGTCCGCCGCCATAGAGATCATGTATCCTCCTGATGCGGCATAATGTGCCATATACCCCCATACCGGACGTCCGGTACTTTCTTTATACTCCTTAAGTTTCAGATACAACTCTTCTGATTCATATACGGTTCCTCCCGGGGAATCCACATATAGCAGGATTCCCTGGTTGTCGCTGTCATACATCAGATTATCAATATATTCCAGGGTTGTAATGTGCTGATATCCCAGGTCAGCATCGAACATGCCCGTCACCGTCTGCTCCTGAATGGCGCCGACCACCTTGACGATGGCAATATAATCGTCTGACGGAGGCTGGAACTCCACGCTGTCCGACAGCATCTGAGCCATATTCTTCTCCACGATCCGCTCAGATAATGTACGTGTCAGCACACTTGACGCACCGACAACAATGAACAATACAACTGCTATGATCAAACCGCCTATCTGCTTTTTCTTCATCTTTTATCTCCATTCATTTGATTAAAAACCAGAAACTATTTACGAAGTTCGATTCCCATTCCTTCCAATGCTTTCAGTATCCTACCCATTGCCTCTGCAACTTCGGCATCTTCAAGCGTCTTATCCTTCGCGCGGAATACGATCGAGTATGCCACGGATTTGAATCCTTCTTTGATCTGCGCTCCTTCATAGAGATCAAACAACGCATAATCTTCCAGGTACACCCCGCCTTTCTTCTCTATCACTTCTTCCACCTTGCCTGCCAGGATCTCTTTCGGCATCACCATACTGATATCACGGGTTACTGCCGGGAATCTCGCTATTCCGGTGTATTTCCTGTCAAAAGACGCCCTCTCTACGATCTCCGGCATATCAAGCACCGCTATATATGCCTTCGTACCGATCCCATATGTGTCCGCTATATCCGGATGCACTTCTCCAAGATATCCTACCACGGTTCCGTCATAGATGATATTCGCCTGGCGTCCCGGATGGAGATATGGTTTGCCGGCATCAGGATCGTACGTCTCTTTCTTACGCATCCCAACCTTTTCAAAGAACTCTTCTACCACACCCTTCATGCTGAAGAAATCTCCCTCTCCATACATACCAAGGGTAAACTGCATCCGTTCTTCCGGAAGCTTAGTCAGCGGAAGTGATTGCGGAAGATAGATATTTCCTAATTCGTACAGTCTTACATTTTTATTTCTTCTGTTGTAATTCGTTGCCAGAGACGTCAGCATACCGTTCAGAGACGTTGTGCGCATAATGCTGTAGTCCTCTCCCAGAGGATTCATGATCTCAACGGTTCTTCGAAGCGGAGAATCTGCCGGGATCCGAAGTTTATCAAATACCTTTGGACTCTCGAAGGAATAGGTCATCCCCTGGCTAAACCCGCAGAATTCTGCGATATCACGGGCGATCTCTTCTACACGCAGCTTAAATGATAATTTTCCGGTAGTCGCCTCTCCCCTCGGAAGTGTCGTCGGAATATTGTCATAACCGTAGAATCTTGCCACCTCTTCCGCCAGATCCGCCATACGGAACAGATCGTGCCGGAAAGTAGGCGCGATCACCTCATTCGTCTCACCGTCGTATTCCAATCCTATTTTTTCAAAATATCCGATCATCTCTTCCTTGGAAATATCTGTACCAAGCAGGCGGTTGATCTCATCCTGGTCAAAGGGCACTCTCACCGGTTCTTTCTTCTTTCCATACACGTCTGCCATCCCGCCTACGACTTCTCCGGCTCCCAGCTCTTCGACTAACTGACAGGCACGGTCGATCGCCGCCTGCGCATTATTCGGATCCAGCCCTTTCTCAAATTTGCCGGATGCATCGGTCCGAAGCCCCACTTTCTTGCTTGACTTACGGATATTGGTTCCGTCAAAGCAAGCCGCTTCAAAAAGCATGGTCTTGACATCATCCGTGATCATAGAGTTCTCACCGCCCATGATGCCCGCGATACCGACGGATTTCTCGCCGTCGCAGATCATCAGCACATTCTCATCCATCTTGCGTTCCTGTCCGTCCAATGTTGTAAATGTCTCGCCTTCCTTTGCCGTACGTACGATGATCTCATGGTTTGCGATCGTATCCAGGTCATAGGCATGCATCGGCTGCCCGAATTCCTCCATCACATAATTGGTGATATCTACCAGATTATTGATCGGGCGGATCCCGACAGACGCCAGTCTTCTCTGCATCCACTTCGGGGACGGCCCGATCTTGATATTCTTTACTACTCTTGCACAATATCTCGGACAAAGTTCCTGGTCTTCCACCGTTACCTTGATATAATCATTCACATCTTCCGAATTTCCCGTCTTCGCAACGACCGGAGGATGGAATTCTTTTCCGAAAGTCGCCGCCGCTTCCCTCGCGATCCCGATCACGCTGAAACAGTCGACCCTGTTGGATGTAACCTCATATTCGAACACCACATCGTCAAGCCCCAGCGCTTCCACCGCATTCGCCCCGACTTCTGCATCCTCCGGAAAGATATAGATGCCTTCTTCCGGCGCCTCCGGATACATATCTTTGTTCGATCCCAGTTCCTCGATCGAGCACATCATGCCCCTGCTCTCTATGCCGCGCAGTTTCCCCTTCTTGATCTTCACGCCTCCTGCCACACGGCTTCCCGGCTCATGCCCGCCTGCCACGCGTCCGCCGTCCAACACAACCGGCACCTTATCGCCTTCTTTCACATTATTGGCGCCCGTGACGATCTGGACCGTCTCTTCTCCCACGTTGACCTGACAGACGATCAATTTATCAGCATCCGGATGCTTCTCTATCTTATCGATCTGCCCGATCACGATCTTATCCAGATCCGCATCCAATACCTCGTATCCTTCTACTTTTGTTCCTGACAATGTCATCGCGTCCGTATACTCCTGCGCAGTAACGTTAAGGTCCGGAACATATGCCTTTATCCATGATAATGATGTATTCATCTTCTTACTCCTCTCTGTCTACTTTACTGGATCTATTCTATAGAAAATGTCTAGAATTGCTTCAAGAACCGTATATCATTCTCATACAACAGTCTCATATCGTCAATCTCATACTTAAGCAATGCAATACGTTCCAGTCCGACGCCAAAAGCAAATCCTGTATACTCATTCGGATCGATCCCGCACATCTCCAATACATGCGGATGTACCATACCGCAGCCAAGAATCTCGATCCATCCGGAGCCTTTACAGAAGCGGCATCCTTTTCCCCCGCATTTGAAACAAGTAACATCCACCTCCGCGCTCGGCTCTGTGAACGGGAAATGATGCGGGCGGAACTTCGTCTTCGTCTCCGGTCCGAATAATTCTTTTGCAAATACTTCCAGAGTACCTTTCAGATCTGCAAAAGAGATATTCTTATCGATCACCAGTCCCTCGATCTGATGGAAGGACGGCGAATGTGTCGCGTCCACTTCGTCAGAACGGAACACACGTCCCGGCGCGATCATACGGATCGGCAATTTCCCCTGTTCCATGACACGCGCCTGCACCGGCGACGTCTGTGTACGCAGCACGATTTCTTTATTGACATAGAATGTATCCTGCTCATCCTTCGCCGGATGTCCGTCAGGAATGTTCAGTTTTTCAAAATTATAGAGATCATATTCCACTTCTGGGCCTTCCACCACCTCGTAACCCATTCCGATAAAGATCCGCTCTACTTCTTCCAGTGCGATCGTATTGGGATGACGATGTCCGACCATATTCTTCTTCGATGGAAGTGTGACGTCTATTACCTCCTGCTTCATCCGCTCTTCACGGATAGCTCTCTCCATCTTCATCTTGCATTCTTCTAATACATTCTCGATCTCTGCACGTGTTTCATTCACCAGCTGCCCGACCTTGGGCCTTTCCTGCGGCAGGACATCCTTCATTCCTTTTAAAACTGCGGTAAGCTCTCCCTTCTTGCCCAGGAATCTCACACGCACATCATTCAGTTTTTCCGGCACATCAGCCGCTTCAATCGCCTTCAACGCTTCTTCTCTGATGCTCTGTAACTTTTCATTCATCGATCTTCTTCCTTTCCTCCACAACAGTTTCTAAAAACAAAAAAACTCATCCCAAAAAGGGACGAGCAACTACCCGTGATACCACCCTGATTCCCGCATTCCTGCCATCCGGATACCGGATACTTCCATACGGGCACTCATTCATGCGTAACGTGCATCTGACGTTATCTCCTACCATCCTTCAGAACACGATCCCGGCGTAAATCCTTCCGATCACGGTTTACTTTCCAGTCGTCTGCCAAGACTTCAAAGATACGGCTCACGTGGGAAATTCAAGTATCGTCTGAACCCAAGGAAACTTTCAGCCAGCGATCTCCTCTCTCTATGGGAAGGCAATACTCTACTTACACGGTCAAAGCTTTTATCTGCTTCTCTATAGTATATACAACCTGCCTGTATATGCTTCTCTCAATTATATCATAAGAACTAATGATGTCAAGGAATTTTGTTTTTTTAATTTTATACTTGATTTTTCTTCCAAAAGGTGGTATTATGAAACCCGGTTAAAGAAATAACAAGAAAATATGATCGGGGTGTGGCTCAGCTTGGCTAGAGCGCCTGGTTTGGGACCAGGAGGTCGCAGGTTCGAATCCTGTCACCCCGATAGTTGATTCATGCGGGTGTAGTTCAATGGTAGAACACTAGCCTTCCAAGCTAGATACGTGGGTTCGATTCCCATCACCCGCTTTTTATTATTTATGAAGGGAAGCCGCAATTTACAGGGCTTCCCGATTTTATTCCTATCGTGTTTCGGTACGCTCGTACCATATGCCAAGGACAGGAGGTATTACGAATGAAGATCGTATTTCTGGATGTGAAAGCAATCGGAGAAGACCTTGACTTATCGAACTTTGATCAATTAGGAGAAGTCGTGAAGTATCCCTTCTCATCTCCCGGCGAGATCCCTGCAAGAGCCGCAGACGCCGACGTACTTGTATTGAACAAACCCCGGATCGACGAAGAAGCCATCCGGGACGCCGCTAAACTTAAGCTAGTCTGTGTTACCGGAACCGGAACGAACAACCTGGACAAGGACTATCTGAAAAGCCGCGGCATAGCCTGGAGAAATGTTGCAGGATATTCCACAGAGTCCGTCGCGCAGCATACCTTCGCCATGCTGTTCTATCTGCTTAACAAACTCCGGTATTATGATGACTATGTAAAGGAAGGCCGCTACACAGACGACACATCCTTCACTCATTTTGAAGAACATTTCCACGAACTGAGCAAAAAGACATGGGGCATCATCGGACTGGGCAATATCGGCAGACGGGTCGCGTCCATTGCAGAAGCATTCGGGGCAAAAGTCATCTATTCCTCCCCGTCAGGCAGCGCGCCTCAGCCGGGATATCATCAGGTGGACATGAATACACTACTTTCCCTGTCCGATATCATCTCCGTCCATGCACCGCTGAACCCATATACCAAGGACCTGATCGGTGCGGATGCGTTCAGAAGGATGAAATCCTCCTGCATCTTCCTGAATCTCGGCAGAGGTTCTATCGTCTCGGAACAGGCGCTTGCCGAGGCTCTGACGAAGAACGAGATCGCAGCCGCAGGATCAGACGTACTGCGCACAGAACCTATAGATCCGGACAATCCTCTTCTTGCGGTCAAGGACAGCCGGAAGCTTTTCATCACGCCTCATGTCGCATGGGCAAGCGTAGAAGCAAGAACACGGCTGATGGATACCATATACTGCCAGATCCGGGATTATTTCCGCCAGAGCGCTTCTTGATTCATCTTTTTTGCATCAGGTCGGTCAGCATAACAAGAATTCCGCCGCACGCTATGTAAAGATCTCCAAGATTCGCCGTGATCCGGGCAAGAAACCGCTTCTTGCTCCGGATCCCGATATAATCAATGACCTTTCCCCTTGCCATCCTGTCAAATGTATTGCTCGCCGCACCGGCGCTTAACAACGTCAGTCCAAGCTTTCTTGGAAAATTCCCCTTTTTAAGAAATACCAGCACATCCCAGATCAGGATTCCGGCGCTGGTGATCATGGTCGCACCTTTGATCAACCTTGGGCGGTCCTCCAATAGATTCAGAAGGAATCCCCGATTATATGCCTTGCGTATGACTACCCTTCCGCCAAAAAGTTCTCTTCTCTCTCCCGGATCCAGATTCTCTTCCACCTGCTGCTTACATATCACATCCGTTCCAAGAAGCACCGCAAATACGACCGCCATCCAGGAAAACATCTTATATCTCCTCTTTGATCTTCACGATCTGTTCTTCCTGACTCTCGATCTCTTCCTCTCTCTTCTCAATCTGTTCACACAGGCCGATATACTCCGTATCGTCTACCTCGCCCTTCTGGAACTTTTCATATACCATACGTCCGATATCCTTCAGGTCTCTCTCGTTCGCACGCTTCATGGAGCGGATGTCGCTCTTGATCTTCTGCACCTCAAAAGTATCTTCCGCACGCTTCCCGATATCCATCGCAGTATCACTGATCTTCTTCCCTAATTCACCAAAAAAATCTGCCATCTTATTCTCCTTCTTTCTCTTTATGATCCTTGCCGGCTGCAAGGTTTCATCACTTACAGTTGCCTCAGGATATCCAGGGATCGGTACAGATCCATCGTTCCATATCCCCATTCCTGATTCGGGTTCTCCGCTCCCGGGCGCTGCTGCGCCCCCAGCAGTATGATGTTCCGGATCTGGCTGGAATTCACGCCGCGCGCGCCCGGCTGGCTTAATACCCACTCCATCAGGAGTGCGGACGCCCCCGCCGCGATCCCTGCCGCCACACTGGATCCACTGCGGACCACGAATTCATTATTCAGTCCCGCACCCATCACCATGACGCCCGGCACCGCATAATCCGGCTTCACCCTTCCGTCTCTAGTATACCCCCTTCCCGAATTAATATCAACCGAATTATCAATTCCATTATAGAACGCCACCGTCATGGATACCAGGCTGCTTCCCGGCTCTGCAAGCGTCGTATCCGGGTCTGCTTCCAGGAAATAAACCTCGCCTGTCAGAAATTCCTGGACCGGAAGCCACATATGAAATCTCCCGTCAGACATCCTGACCGGTTTCACGCTGATCTTCCAGATCCCCTGAGACGGATTCCTAAACCGCATAAAGATCAGCTGTGAATCATTGTTCTCCAACAGCAGGCGATACTCGATCTCCACCTCTGTCCGGTCAAACACAAAGTTCTCCCGGTACTCCCTTCCCTGCTTGATGGATATATATCCCGTCCGCTCTCCGGAGGGCGAGGTAAAAGCTACCGTCATGACATTGGGAAGTGTCGTCCAAAGCTCAGCCACAAATCCCTCCACCCCTGCTTCCACCCGGATCTCCGCCTCTGATGTATCGTTCATATCACGGAACTCCCGGAAATAATGATGCCTGTGTACCGCTCCGTTCCCGGCGCTGATGACCACACTCCTGTTCTGCACCGATGAATAGGCGTCCAACATGGCAGATAAAAGCGAAGAACCATTATGCCCCCCAAGATTCGTTCCCAGCGCAACGCAGAGTACAAGCGGCATATTCCTTTTCCTTGCAAGGCCGTTCAGGTATTTCATCGCAAGCATGATATCATTCTCCTGAAAGCATACGGCATCCTGCCTGATCGCATAGAAGTCCTTCAGATATGCTTTTGCCGGCTTCAGCTTCACCACTCCCAGCAAAGCCTCCGGCGCCGCCCCGATGAACCGGTTCTCCAGACTCGCCCCTCCCGCCGCCACACTTGCGATAAATGTCCCGTGTCCTTCTGTGTCCATACTGGGGACGACAGCCAGAGGGTTCTCCGATCGCAGCGCCTCGTTGATCATCTCTTCCGTATATTCGCTCCCATAATCCAATCCCTCGGGCATCGTGCCGTCCTGTATGGTCTGGTCCCAGATTCCTGCAATTCTTGTAGAACCGTCGATATTCTGAAAAAGCGGATTCCGATAATCAATACCTGTATCCAATATCCCCACCATAACGCCGCTCCCCATAAGCTGAAGCGTCGGATATGTCTGGACTACACGGATCCCGGCGTCGTCCATTGCCTCCAGATCCATCAGTTGATAACAGTTGGGAATCGAATTATAGTGGAAATTCTCCAAAGACAAAGGCTTTAAGATCCTCTTATCCGCATAGACCGCCCGGAATCCGAAATCCATATCCAGCACACACACATCTCTTCCCTCAATCTCCTGTTGGGTCACCGCTCTGTATACCGGCGAGATAAAGTCAAGATAATCCTCCGACAAGATTCTTTCCCTGCATTCTTCCCTGTCCATAAAAAAACACCTCATATCCTTTTCATGTGCCTCTTATGGGCACTTCTTCCGTAAAGTATATGAGGTATTCCTTTTCAAATTGACAATTACTATTTCCCGCCTCCATTGAACTCATGCGATCACGTTCTTCATCCGATCCCGATAACCTCCTGCCCTCTCAGCATGATCACCGGGCCGCCGGTCCCTTCTATGTACTCCTTCGTGATCGTCACCTGGCCGATGCTGTCGTCCTTCGGGATCTCGTACATGATATCCAGCATGAACTCCTCAATGATCGCCCGAAGCGCCCGGGCTCCCGTATCCTTTTTCATCGCCTTTTTCGCAATGGCATGAAGCGCACCGTCATCGAACTCAAGCTTCACCTCATCCAGGGCAAGGAGCTTCTGATACTGCTTCAGGATCGCATTCTTCGGCTCTCTTAAGATCTGCACCATCATCTCCTCGCTCAGCCCCCGAAGGGTGAATACGATCGGCAGACGCCCAAGAAATTCCGGGATCATCCCGAAGCTTCTCAGATCCTCTGTCGTAACCTTCTCAAGAATCGTCTTGTCATGGTCATACCGATCCTTTAGGTCCGCGCCGAATCCGATGGAAGACTGTTTCGTCAGGCGTTCCTTGATGATCATGTCCAGATCCGGGAATGCTCCGCCGCAGATAAAGAGAATATTCTTGGTATTCACCGTGGTAAGCGGCACCATGGCATTCTTGCTGTTGGCTCCCACCGGAACCTCCACCTCGCTGCCCTCTAAGAGCCTGAGCATCCCCTGCTGCACGGACTCTCCGCTCACGTCCCTCTGATTCGTATTCTTCTTCTTGGCGATCTTGTCGATCTCGTCTATGAAAATGATCCCCTGCTCCGCCTTCTCCACGTCATTGTCGGCAGCCGCCAGGAGCTTGGATACCACGCTTTCGATATCATCTCCGATGTATCCCGCTTCCGTAAGAGAAGTGGCGTCTGTGATAGCAAGAGGCACATCTAAAAGCCTTGCCAGCGTCTTGACCAGGTATGTCTTGCCGGAACCCGTAGGCCCGATCATCAGCATGTTTGACTTCTCGATCTCAATCTCGTCCATCGTATCTGTCGCCACACGCTTATAATGGTTGTAGACCGCCACAGACATCGCCTTCTTCGCATGTTCCTGCCCTACCACATACTCATCAAGCTTTCCCTTGATCCTATGCGGCGCAGGGATATTCCGAATGTCGATCAGGGGCTGCCTCTCTTCCCCTTCCTTCTTCTTCTTGATCTTCTGCTTCTTGGGGATATTCTGCTCCATATCCGCCATATTAAGGATCTGTACTCCCGGAATATTCATATTCATCAACTGACTGTAATCGATCTGCCCGCTCATCATGGCGTCAAAGCTCTTCTGCATGCAATCACTGCAGATGGAGATACCGTTGGGGAGATCGATCATCTTTCCCGTCGTCGTCTCCGGACGTCTGCATACGAAACAGATCTTCTCATATTCGTCCTCATGATTCTTCGTCTCTTCCACCTCTTGCTCTCCCACACTCTCTACATTATTCTTATCTTGCTCGGACATCCTCTTACCCTTCTTTCCCGAACGCGGCGCAGCCTCCTATTGCCGCTCGTATCTTATCTTAATATATCATTATGGCATCCCGTTCCCGGCGCCTGTTCCTCGTGTGCTGACCGTCTTATGCGGTTTCTTAAGGGCTCTCCTGTTCCTGCACCATGCGAAGGAACGACTCTTCCGATATGATCGGGATCCCCAGGTCATTCGCCTTCTTATTCTTAGACGACGTGCTCGTCACATCGTTATTGATCAGATAATTGGTCTTCGAAGTCACCGATCCCGTCACCTTTCCTCCCAGGCTTTCGATCATCTCCTTTATCTCCCCGCGGTTGGCAAAATGCTCCACACTGCCGGTGATCACGAAATTGACCCCCGCAAATATCTGCTTTCCTTCCTCCCTTGCCTCCTCCGGGATCACAAGCTCTTTAAGGAGATCCCGGAACTGCTTAACATGGCGGCCGGAAGCAAAATAATCTACAAAAGCCTTCGCGATCACACCCCCGACTCCGGGAATCTCATTTAGCTGTTCCTCTGTCGCCTCAAGCATAGCCTCCACATCATAGCCAAACTCCTTACAGATCACCTTGGCGTTGGCAAGCCCGATATTGGCGATCCCAAGCGCATAGATGACCCTCGGCAGCGTCGTAGAACGCGCCTTCTCGGCGCTGGCAGCCAGATTCCGGTAAGACTTCTCTCCGAAACCTTCCAGAGACTGGATCTCCTCCTGATATCGGTCCAGATGGAAGATATCCGCAAATTCCCGTATATACCCCAGAGAAATGAACTTCTCCAAAGTTGCTTCAGACAGTCCTTCGATATTCAGCGCATCCCTGCTCACAAACAACGCGAACGCTTTCACATGCTTCGCCTGACACTCCGGATTCGTACAATACAAAGCCTTCGCATTGGCAACCTGCCTTACTTCGGTCTTGCCGCCGCACACCGGGCATCTCTCGGGGATATCCTTCACCCCGCTCTTCGTCAGATTCCGCGCGATCTGCGGAATGATCATATTCGCCTTATACACCTCGATCTTATCGCCGATCCCAAGCTCCAGCTCTTCCATGATACTGATGTTATGGACACTGGCGCGGCTGACCGTCGTTCCCTCAAGCTCCACCGGCTCAAATATGGCAACCGGATTGATAAGCCCTGTTCTTGACGGGCTCCACTCAATCTCAACAAGAGACGTCTCCCGCAGCTCATCCGCCCATTTAAAAGCGAAGGAGTCTCTTGGGAACTTGGATGTACGCCCCAGGGAGCGGCCATACGCTATATCATCATATATTAGCACAAGTCCGTCCGAGGGAAAATCATTCTCCGTGATTTTTTCTGAAAATTTTATAACTTCTGCCTCCACGGTATCAGCCGTCACCTCATGGAATTCCACAACTTCGAAGCCCTGATCCTTAAGCCAGTCCATCTGGCAGGCTCTGGAATTATGGAACTCCACATCCTCCGCCTGTACCAGGGAAAATGCATAGAACCTTACATTTCTCTTCGCTGTGATCTCATTATTCAATTGCCGCACTGAACCGCTGCAAAGATTCCGGGGATTCTTGTACTTCGCGTCTACATCCTCGATCTCGGCGTTGATCCGCTCAAATTCCTTATACCCGATGATCGCTTCTCCCCTTAAGATCAGCTCCCCCTGATACGCGATCCGAAGCGGAATATTCCGAAACACCCTGGCGTTGTTCGTGATGACCTCGCCGACCTCTCCATTTCCGCGGGTAACCGCCTTATATAGCTCCCCGTCCCGATAGGTCAGTACGATGGTAAGCCCGTCAAGCTTCCAGGAGAGCAGCGCCTTCTGATCCCCTAGGAAGCGTTTCAGTTCTTCCACCTCTTTCGTCTTGTCAAGAGAGAGCATCGGGCTCTCATGGCGCTCCTTTGGAAGCTCGCTTAAGACTTCATACCCCACGTTCACCGTCGGACTGTTCGCAAGGGTGATACCAAGCTCTTTCTCCAGTTCTGCCAGTTCATCATACAGCACGTCATACTCCCTGTTGCTCATGATCTCCGAAGCTTCCTGATAATAAGCACGCCCCGCCTCATTCAGCTTCTCCACCAACTCTAACATTCTTTCCTTCTTCGCTCTGCTCATACAACTCTTTTAACTCCTGCTCTGATAATTTTCTCACTTCACCCGGCTTCAGTCCGCCAAGCTCTATATTCATGATCCTTACTCTGACCAGCCTTGTCACCTTATATCCCAATGCCTCGCACATCCTGCGTATCTGCCGGTTCAGACCCTGGGTCAGTACGATGGAGAACGTATACTTCCCGACGCCCCATACCTTGCACTGCCTTGTCACGGCATCCAGATCTTTCTCTACATCCCGGATCCTGACACCTTCTCTCATCTGCCGGAGGAATCCTTCCGTAACCGGCTTATTGACCGTGACCCGGTACTCCTTCTCGTGACCGTATCTCGCACGCATCATCCCGTTGATCAGATCGCCGTCATTGGTCATGATCAGCAGCCCTTCCGAATCCTTATCAAGCCTTCCGGCATAAGTCACCCGCACCGGATATTTAAAAAAACGGATGATATTGTTCTTTACACGCATATCCTCCGTACATACAATCCCTGCCGGTTTATTCACCGCAAGCACTATCTTTTCATTCCTGCCTTCTATGACCTTCTTTCCGACACAGACTGTCTGTCCTTCCTCCACCTGCATTCCCGGTACGGCTTTCCTGCCGTCTACGGTCACTTTCCCTTTTTCGATCAGGCGGTCTGCTTCTCTCCGGGAACAGACCCCCGCTTCACTTAAGAATTTATTCAGTCTCATGTTTATCTAATACTCCGCTGATACTGTTATCCTCTACAAAAGTATTTCCATTATATAAGAACAATACGCTTGTGATCTTATTTTCCTCCATCACCTGATAAATATCTCCATAATAATATCTTGGATCAATAACAATGATCTCCCTGTAATACGGCACAAGAAAAGGGATCAGGCAATTCGCATAAGAATCCTTCACCAACAGAAGACGATCCGTCGAATCTGCCGTCGTCCGGATATCCATCATCGAAAAATTGCCTCCAAAGAATACGGCATACTTATCCCGATCCTCTAACTTCGCACGGTCATAGAGCGTCGCCGTCTTCTTCTGTTCATCTGTGTAATTTACCACAACCTCAGTCTCATCCTTCGCTTTCTTCGCGCTGTAGATATAAATAGGTTCTTTGTAACCGCTTTTATAACCGCTGGTCGCAGACAAAGTCCCGTTAAAATCAGCCGTTACCGCATATGGTTTTAACTCCGGGGCTTTCGACGTATCAAGCTCCATATATTTTGCCAGCTCCTGGTATACATAATTCGCTCCAAGCGTCGTCCAATGATGATCCGTATGATAATAGATCTCCTCATCTTTATGTTTTCTCAGTACTTTCTGTGCGTCCACCCACACATACTCTCCGCTCAGAGCCTTCTTGATATCTTCAAACTGCTCCTGCTGATCTTCCGTCACCGCAAGATTCGGAAGCTTATCTGACAATATATTCGCTGCATTCGGCACCAACAACATATAGAACGGCACATTCGAATGATCGCTGCTGAACTCTACCATCGCCTTCAGGTTCTCCTCAAGCTGATCGGGATCCGGCGAAGCAATATCTTCCAGAAGATACCCGTCCTTTCCCTTAAAGACGCCGTTTGACTCCCTTTTCCCCAGCAGAAGATCCACATTCGTCTTCAAAAACACCCACAGATCCCTTCCCGCGAATTGATCTGACTTATAGGATTCATACTGATCCATAAAACGCCCGTTCTCGATCCCTGTCATCGTAATCTTTGGTTTCTGCTCCAATACACGATTCTCCTTCTCAGAGAATGGCTTGTCCCTTGTAATTAGATTGATCAGGCAGATAAACGCGGTCATAGATACGAACATGATTGCCGCCATCCGTTTGCTCTGCGAAAATTTCCTTCTCTTTTTTCTTCTTCTGCCTTCCTTTCTCTGCTCCATTACTACACCCCTAAAATCTAAAATACAAGAACGGATTATAAGATTCCGTCACAAGATACGCAATACACAAGATAAACATTGCCGCATACACCGCGCAGTTTACGATTGCTTTCGTCTTCGACAGTCCGCTGCTGTAGATAAAACGCTCGTAAAAATCATGCACCGCCGGCGTAGAGCCTACAACAAGCATGATCCACATCCAGCCATTTGTCAAAAGTATGTATAATCCCTGTCTGTCGACCACTCCATTGCCTCCGATCCCTGCCATAAGTTTCAGGTAATCAACCGCGCCTCCCAGTGTCGGGCTGAAGAAAAAGACCCAGCCCACCATCACAAGCAACAGGCAATAGATATGGCTGACGACGGCAGGAAGCTTCTCCAATATCTTCGCCAACGCATATTTTTCGATCAGCAGCAATATCCCATAGTACAGTCCCCACATGACAAAATTCCATGCCGCGCCATGCCACAGTCCGGTAAGCATCCACACCACCATGATATTTCTCACATGCTTTCCCTTACTCACCCGATTTCCTCCAAGCGGGATATAGACATAATCGCGGAACCATGTGCCCAGAGAAATGTGCCATCTTCTCCAGAATTCCGTGACACTTTTCGACACATAGGGATAAAAAAAGTTCTTTTTAAATTCAAAACCGAACATCTTCCCAAGACCGACCGCCATATCAGAATATCCGCTGAAATCAAAGTAGATCTGGAACGTATATGCCGCACATCCAAGCCATGCGCTTAAGGCAGACACTCTTCCCGCTTCCATATAAAAGACCTTGTCGAATATCATACCGCTGGTATTGGCAAGCAGGACTTTCTTGGAAAGCCCGCGGATAAAGAAGAGCACGCCTTCTCCGAAATTTTCTATCGTCTCTTTCCTGACATGAAGCTGCCGGTCTATGTCCGCATACTGTACGATCGGGCCCGCGATCAGCTGCGGGAACATGGTCACATAGACTGCAAAGTCAAGTAAATTCGTCTGTACTTCTACTTCTCCCTGGTAGACGTCTATAATATAAGACAAGATCTGGAACGTATAGAAAGAGATCCCGATCGGAAGCGGCAGTTCCCGGAACGGAATATCGATCGGGAGTACTGCATTGATACTTCCAAGCAGGAATCCTTCATACTTGAAAAATCCGAGTATCAGCAGATTCACCGTCACATTAAACACAAGGCTCTGCCTTGCTTTCTCCTTACTCTTCAGGTTCCTCGCGATATCCAATCCACTGATATAATTAAACAAGATGGAAAATATCATAAGGAAGATATACACCGGCTCTCCCCATGCATAGAAGATCAAACTCCCGATCAGCACCACAAGATTCTTGTAAGCTCTGGGAACAAGATAATACAATATCAGGATAACCGGTAAAAATGTAAATAAAAATACAACACTGCTAAATAGCATCTCTTTTGTTCCCCTCTGTCAACTATAAACTTTTCTTGAATGCAGTAAATGCTTTATCCGCATCCTTTCCCACAACCATGATCACATAACTCCCTCTGGTCTCCAGGACTGCGGATTTCAGAAGCTTCGTCTGCTCTGCTCCATAGCCTTCAAAACTCTCCGTCTGTGTATCCAGCCGTTCCTGCGCCGCTGATCGTACCGACTCAGTCTGGCTCTCATTTTTTACTCTCACAAGCAGAAGTTCTTCCGCTCCCATTACATCACTTGGAAGATACAGGACCACATCCTCATAATCATTGGAATTCAGGCCATAGTACCGCTTGAATTCCTGGGTTCCCGCTTTCTTCATTCCTTTGGTTCCGGCTGCCTTGAGTACATTCTCCTGCACCTGCTCCATCGGCGCGTCGCCCCCCTGTCCGATCACCAGGAACACGACATAGATGAAGATCACAAGAACCATTCCGTATTTTAAGATATTAATGATATCTATTCTGCCTTTCTTCATTATAGATCCGCGACCTCCGCCATATGGTTGAGCCATTCCGGATAATAATTGCTTGACATATGAATACCATCCACCTCGTAGTACTCAGCTTTGACAAGTTCCGTGTTATCAATGAACTCAATCTTCTCACTTTCACACAGTTCCTTTAATTTTACATTAAAATCCGGGACACAGCCAAACCTCGCGTCTTTCTGGATCGCCGCCTGTGCGACCGGAAGTATGCTGTTCACGTAGATCTGTGTATCCGGCAGTCCTTCTTTGAACTTATCCAACATAACTTTATAGGCTTCTGCGAAGACTTCTGCATCTGCATCCGCCGAAATCGTATCGTTCATACCAAGCGCAATGAATAATTTCTGAGGTTTTGCCTCTATGATCTGGTCTTCAATGGCGCTAAACCCTGTCTCATCCGGCAATACCACTCCTACGCCCTTCTGTGCATTCACAAGTGCGGGATCAAGATGCTCATAGGCATACAGTCCCTGGCTTATGGAATCCCCCAATATCAGGCAATTCGCGAACTTCTCGTTATAGGATCTGTTCTGCCATTCTTCCGATGCCTGCCGCTCTTCTTTCTCAAGCTTCTGTATCTTCGCGTCTATCTCCTGCACGTTGGCTTTCGCCAGTTCCTTCAATCTCTTCTCACCTTCAGTTGGATCAACCCGCAGATGCATCATCCTTACCACGACTACGATCACTCCAATGATAAGCAGCGCAGCACCCGCTGTAACTCCAAAACGCAGGATCCGGTCTTCCTCTCCGGCACGTTTTCTTTTTCTCATATATCTATCTCCTAGCTTTTGTATGATGCCCGCTGAGGGTATACTTGTATATTATACTCTCTAACATATGAAAAGTCAAAAACATATCGTGCATTTCCAATGGTTTCTTGCTATAATAATATTATTAAGTTCAAAAAGGAGAGCCTATGACTGTATTTACACTAAATGCCAGATCCTGTATGTCCCACCTCCTTTTAAAAGATACCTTTGACCGGTTTTCTTTTTTTGAAGGCGAGATCACTACTTTTAACAAATTCACGATGGACGGATTCCTGCATAAGGATTTCTTCGATGAAGAACCTGAATATACCTATTCTTATTGGAAGGAACTGCGGGAGTATTGTTTCAGCATAATCAAGGGAAGGCGTACGCCTCTGAATTTTAAGATCATTCTTTCCCTTGCACCGGAGAATTTTGAAAATTTTCTGCATGAACATCAGATCACCGTCTTTCGTCCGGAAGAGATCGGCGGATTATATCTGAATTTTCATTATGACGGTACTTTACTGCAATGTATTACCGGTATCTCTATGAAGACATTCTATCCTGACAAAACCCTGGAGAGAGAATGGGATTCTTATGTAGAAGAGTTCTTCAGGAAATCCGGGATCGAACGGGAGATGTAGAGAATAGCACTGCAGGCAATATAATATTTATATAAAAATAATAAGGAGACTACAAGGATGAGAGGAAAAAAACAAACAAAAGAAAAACAAACTGCGGTTACTCAAAAGCAGAAAAGGGGGATCACGCGGAAACTGGTAGGGGCGATCATGGGGACGATCGTCATCATGGTTGCCGCGCTGCTGCTGATCGTGTATAACCGCGTCTCCGACGCATTGTTGGAGAAGAGCGAGAATCTGCTCACTGAAACCACCGGCAAAGCGCTTCAGGAAACCAGCGCATGGATGAACAAGACGCTGACCATGCTGGAGATGCAGCGCGACACTATTGAATATGAAGATATGGATGTTCCTACTATGATGGATTATATCCGGCATACGGTCGATCAGAACGACGCATATCCGGCAGGGCTTTATGTCGCGCTGACAGACGGTTCTCTGTACCACGCGTCCTTCGTACCGGGCCCGGATTTCGTCGCTTCGGAAAAATCCTGGTATCAGAACGGTATCCAGTCGGAAGACTTTATCTTGGGCGACGTGTACTTCGATGAAGACAGCCAGTCCTATGTGGTCGGCGCTTCCGGAGTATTGAAGAATTCCCTCGGAGAGACACGCGGCGTTGCAGCGGCAGACGTGTATCTGGATTCTATCTCCCAGATCGTAGCAAATATCAAACTTGAGAAGACGGGCGGTATCTTCCTTGTCGATACCAGGACGGACACGATAATCGGACATCCGGATCAAGAGATGACCGGACGTACGCTCGGCGAATTCAAAAGCGACATGTACGCATATGCCGCCGAACAGATCGGCGCCGGCAAATACGGCCTGTCACTCTATGACGACAGTACATATATACAGGTAGAACAGGTGCCGAACAGCGACTGGACAGCTGTTGCCTATGTATCAAAATCCGAAGTCCTGACCGACCTGCTTACCCTGACCGGTATGATGGTATCTGTATCCGTGATCGCCATTATTATAGCCGTCTTCCTGATCATCTTCCTGGTAAGAAGAATCATCGGCAATCCGGTGAAAGAGTTAAGCGGCGTTGCCGCTAAGATCGCAGACGGAGAACTGGATCAGACGATCCGCCACTGCTCCAATGATGAACTGGGACAGCTGGCAGATAATTTCGGGCTTACCGTATCAAGGCTGCGCGATTATGTGGATTATATCAACGAAACTTCCGACAAGCTTCAGGATATTGCCCAGGGAGATCTGGCTTTCTCACTCTCCCTGGAATATGTGGGTGAATTCGCCAAGATCAAGGAATCCTTAGAAGCGATCTCCCGGTCGCTAAACGACACCATGGGGCAGATCAACGTTGCCGCCAATCAGGTGGCGGAAGGTTCCGGATACGTTTCCGACGGCGCGCAGACACTTTCCCAGGGATCCCTGCAGCAGAATGATGCGGTAGAACAGCTTGCCTCCCACATCAGCGAAGTATCCGACGGCATCCAGAAGACAGCCATGGGAGCCAAAAAAGCCAGCCAGATCTCTCAGGATGTCGGAACCCATATTCTGCAGAGCAATGACAAGATGCAGCATATGAATGAAGCAATCCAAAAAATCAGCGGTAAATCAGCCGAGATCCACAGTATCGTCAAGACGATCGAGGATATCGCATTCCAGACCAACATCCTTGCCCTGAACGCCGCCGTAGAAGCGGCGCGTGCCGGCACCGCAGGCAAAGGATTCGCCGTAGTCGCCGACGAAGTACGAAGCCTTGCCAGCAGATCTTCCGAAGCCGCAAAGAACACTACGCTTCTGATCGACCAGACCATAGAAGCCGTAGAAGAAGGAACCCATCTGGCGCAGGATACTGCCGCATCTATGCTTGAAGTAGTAGCGCAGGCTGATGAAGTGAATAAGCTGATCGAAGGGATCGCAGACTATTCTGCCAAACAGGCGGCTGCCACAGATGAAGTGATCCGCGGTATCGAGCGCATCTCAGACGTCGTACAATCCAACCTCGCTACGGCAGAAAAAAGCGCCGCCGCCAGCGAAGAATTATCCGGCCAGGCGAATACGCTTAAGGAGCTGGTATCCAAATTCCGTCTGAAAGAGAGATAAAAAAACAGCCTATACGCGATACATGGCATGGATCCCAGGGATCTTAACCATATATCGTGTATAGGCTGTTTTTATCCTACATCATTCCCCCGAAAATTCCGGCAAGAACTGTTGCAAAGCTTCCTGTCACAAATCCGGCGATATTCATCTTCGGAAGCAGATAGTTCTCGATCGTCTGTCTCTCTGTTTCATTCTCTGCCGTTACTTCTGCAACCTCCTTTGACAGATACATTGTCGCAGGGAAGCCATACATACATGTCAGGCACATGACGATCGCCAGGTTCGGCTCGATCCGGAAAATCTTACCGCAGATAAAGCCCGTGATGCATCCAAAGAACGTACCGACGCACAGAATGAACACGATCGGCTTAAGAAGCGCAAGCACGTCTGCCGGCGAGCATGTTGCAAAGTCTGAAAACAGGATGATCACACAGGCAAACAGAATAAAGCCCGAAGCATCCGTCTTTCCCAGCGTATCCTGATCTAAGAATCCAATCTCCGTGAAGATCGTACCCATGATCAGAGCAACTATGATATAACTTACATTGATTCCGGTCAGCTGCAGCAGAATTGCCGAGAAGTAGTAGCTTACCACCCCGACAACGCCAAGTTTCATAATATGGAAAGAAGGCCTGTCCAGAACCTCCGGGAAACGGATGAATCGCTTCCTGGTAACATCCGTACTCCCCAGGACTGTATTGCTGTACATCTCGAACTCCGCCTTGTTGTTCTTGAACGCTCTTCCCGCTCTCTTAAGGAACTGCGATGAGACAGGGATCCCTACAAGGCTCTGCAGCCCAAGCAGCAGTGTGATATACACGGACAGATCTTCCTTCCCTTTCTCCTCAAGGATGGTCTTCATCGCCACAGTAGCCGCCGTACCGCCGCCGAACACAGGCGTACCCGCAAGTGTAAGATCCTTGCCGATCACAAACTGCCCGACGAACACCAATGCGAAACATGCCGTTGTCAAAGCGATAATGGATACACATACCGTCTTCCACTGCCTCTTAAGCTCTGCAAAGTCGATCATATTACCCATACCTACGATCAGCAGCGTAATGATGATCCCAGCCATCGGCAGGATTCCTGACACTTCATAAATGGAAGCCGGCAATCCTAACCAGAAACCGATCAACAGGACTGCAGCTACGAATAAGACAACATCTATGTTTGCTTTCGTCTTAACGGCAACATATTCACCGACTGTGAATATCAATACAAATATAGTAAATGCTAAAATATCAGGCATATTACCCCTCCCTATCATCTCATATCATTCATTTTCTTCAGATTTCATGCATGGCGCCTGTTACACAAATACCGGCCAGTTCTCCGGGATCTGTTCCGGAACGAACCTGTCAGGCTCTGGATAAGACTCTCCGAACGTCTCTATCTCAATGCTCACAATGATCTCCGGCATCCTTGGCACGTTGATCTCCACCGGCTCGTATGGATTCGGATACGTTTCAACCTTCTCCATTCTCAGCAGTTCCTCGATCCCTTCCGTCACCTGGGCGAATACAGGGCACTTTCCGGTTAATTCTTCAACTCTTCTCAAAGGGAAGAAGAACTCCGTCCCTGAAATCTCTTCATCCGAAAAATATCCCAGGCACACATCCCCAAGTTCCGGCACCTTGATGTCTCCATTGCTCTCTTCTTCGATCCTGTTCGGAAGGAAATACTGGCATTCCTTTCGAAAGAACGCATTGTAGCTTACATCGATCCAGGAACCCGGGACAATGCGCTGAATCGCAAAATTATTATAATATCCTTTTGTGGCGGCGCTTATAAAGCTGCATACTTCGTTATACGCATATTCCTGCCGCAGTTTCATGACGATCTTCCTGCCGTTGTTAAGCTTTATCGTCGCAATCGGATCACTCATTCTTTTGCCTCCTCGTCTCTTCACACCATTTCGCAATCTCTCTGATCAACTCAAGCGGCATAGGCTTATCATAGGGAAGCTGTATGGCTCCTTTGCTCGTCTTATATTCCTTAAGCCTGTCTGCAAATGCCGCCACCGCCTCAGGACCTGGATACAATCCTATATGCTTCTTAAAAGCCGCAAACTGTATCAGGTTATATTGTCTCCAATAAGTCGGCATACTCCATGAGATCTTTTCCGCAGCGTCTGGTATTGCAGACTTTATCGCGCTATTGACCTGCCGCAGATAAGGCTTTGCCTGCTCTGTCTGGCGTTCTATATATTCTTCGATCGTTTTCGGAGCTTCGCCGCAGTAGTGATCCTGATTGGTCTTCTTAAATGTACGGCCGCATTTGGGACATGTCCACATTTTATTCACGGCTTTCTCTGCCTGTCTGTTCAGGATCTTATCCATGGATCTTCCTTTTGCCAGTTCGTCGATCAGCTTATCCAGATATCTGATCTCCTGCATCAGCGGCTCTTCTATTGTCTCTACGCGCACCCCGCAGACCACGCCTCGGATCGCCTTCCGATCGGGATTCGGAAGCGGTGCATTTCGAAAAAAGTCGCCGTAAGTGACAGAACCATTCAGGGCGCTTTCTATTTCTTCCGTGCTATACCCGGTCAGCCAGCCGGTCACTTCATTCACCTCAGCCGATGTCCGCCCCTTCTTTTCAGCCTTCGCAACCAACAGCGGATAAACTTTCGCAAAACTCATTGCATATACTTTTTCATTGTCCATATCATCCTTCTCCTCCATGCTTCCCTTATCCCTCTTTGCTAGTCCGTCATAACTAACACCCACTTCCTGATCTGAGATAGGTCAATTATACTTGTTTTCCGATTCCTTTGCAACCTCTACGTCTCTCGATCGTTCCGCGTATACCTAAAAAACACACCCTGCGAACAAAAGTTTCGCATGGTGTGTTTTTATGAGATTGGTAATTATACTGTACTTTGCGTCTCTGCTCAACAGCAATCTGAGATGAGCAATTTACATCTTATTAACGAAATGTTGGATTGAGTGCATTCGTAATTTCTTCATATTTATGATAGATTTCCTCATATATTTTTGCATTCTCCGGATTGGGATAAAAGGTTTCCCCAATAGAAACAAACTTTTCTGCCGCATCTTCAACCGACTCCCATATCCCATTTGCTACTCCTGCAAGTATCGCACATCCCATACAAGGGGCGCTTCCGCTGTTTTCGATAACCTTGACCGGAATTCCAAGTATATCCGCTTTGATCTGGCACCATGCCTTTGATCTGGCACCGCCGCCGAGTGAACGTATCTCGTCCATAGAAGCGCCAAGCTCCTTTTCACACTCAAGCATCCTTTTCAGCGCGATCGCAAGCCCTTCCATAATAGCTCTTATAAAGTGTCCTCTGGTATGTCCTGCGTTTATGCCGTAATATACCCCGCTTGCCTTTTCGTTAAGTTCCGGAATTCCCGACCCCTGAAAATACGGAAGCATGATCAACCCATCCGCGCCCGGAGCCGTCGCTTCTACTAATGCATCCATCTGCGTATACGCATTAAGGCCGGTTTCCTTTTCAATCTCTTTTTCCTTCTCACAGAAGGCGTCTCTGAACCACTTTGTGATCATAGCTCCTGTACAATATGGCTGAAAGATATACTTTCCCGGAATACCGCTGCAAAGTGTTGGTACATCGCCTTTTGAGCCAGGTCTTCGTTCATCGATCGTCGCAACCGTGACAAGCGCCGATCCCGTACTTTCCGAAGCAATTCCCGGTCTTATATTTCCGGCTCCGATCGCTCCGCACGCCTGGTCAAACGCGCCTACGTTGATCATCGTATCCGCATCAAGCCCATACGCAATAGCAGCTTCTTTCGTTATCTTCCCGATCTCAACTCCCGGTTCCACAAGTTCCGGCAGATACCTTCGGTCAATTCCGACAAAATCCAGCATTTCCTGCCAATAACATCTGTCCGTAATATCGAAAAATCCATGATCGCTGGCTACGGAGCATTCTGTAATAAATTTCCCTGAAAGAACATAGATAAAATAGTCTTTGATCTGTGCAAACATTCTGGTGGCGGCAAATACTTCCGGAGATTTATTTTTTACTGCCAGTATTTTACTGACCGGATGGATGGCATATATATTATCAAACCCTACCTTACTGATAATATCTTCCTTACTGAAATGTTCTGAAAGATACTCTGCCTCTTTTGTTCCTCTTGTGTCCATCCATGCAATGACTTTACAGAGCGGTTTATAGTCTTTATCAAGGAAAACACAGGTTTCCGCTGTTGAAGAAAAGCCGACACATTTTATATCCTTTTTATCAACATTTGAATTTTGAACCGCTCCTTTGACTGCACCGGCAAAAGCATCCGCATATAGCTGCAGATCTGCCTCTACTTCTCCGGCAGGCAATGTTGTAAGTTCATACTCGCATGTCTCTTCGCCGTATACCTTTCCATCTTCTCCGATCACTGCTGCTTTCATTGCTGTTGTTCCTATATCTATACCAAGTATATGTTTCATTCTCGTATCCTTTCAGAATCATTCTTGTGTTGGTTTCTCCAGTTTATCCTGATTGATCTCTTTCCATAAATCCGCATTTGAAACTCCCGCCTTGTCCGGATCAAATATTGGTTCCTCAATCCCTGCGTCTCTCTGTGCTTTATAATCCTTATACACCTTAATGATCGTAGGCGACATAACAAGCAATACAATCACGTTCGTCCACACCATAAGTCCTACGCCAAATGATCCGACAGACCATGTTGCGCTGGAGGTTGCGATCGCAAACAGGAAGAAAACCACCGGAACAATGATCCTCAGGATCAGGATCGCCGTCTTTCGAATCTTCGGCTCCTTCTTCTGCAGCAGATAGGCAAGCGCCGTCTCGCCCTGGTAATAATAATTAAGTACTGTTGTAAATCCAAACAACAGAATGGCAAATGCAATAAAGATCCCGCCTGCACTTGAGAAAATCGTTCCCGCCGCAGCCTGTGTCCAGGGAATACCCGCCGTATCCGTCTTCGCAAGTTCTGCCAAAGTTTCTGATCCTCTGCCAATATGCAGGTATGCCGCGCCATCCTTACCGATCACATTAAAGCAGTCTGTCAGAAGTACCATGAATCCGGTACAGAAGCATACCGCTACGTCAATAAATACAGAAAAGGAATTTACAAGCCCGCTCTCACCCGGATGATATACTTCTGCTGCCGCTGCTGCCGGAACCGCCTCGCCCATACCGGCTCCGGAAGAATTCACGCTTCGCTTCACTCCCCAGATGATCGCCTGCCCGATCAAGCCGCCAAAAACCGCATTGACCCCGAACGCACTGGACAGCATCATCCCCAGTGTAGGAATCACTGAAGAAATATTCATAATAATTACAACAACCGTCAGAACTAAATACAAAAGCGTCATCACCGGCACCAACCAGGTGGATACTTTACTGATCCGCTTGATCCCTCCAAATACTGTCCACAGCATGATAAGCCCAATCCCCATTCCGAAGATCCACTTGGGCACACCCGTACTGGTATTAAATGCCAGAGCAATGGAATTGGCATGCGGCCCTACGGTAAGGATCGGGACGCAGATAATGGTCAGTACCGCAAAAAACGCCGCCAGCTTCTTAAGTCCCAACCCTCGTTCCAGATAATAATAAGATCCTCCGCGGTATTCTCCGTCTTGTTTAATCTTATATACTTGCCCCAGGGAACACTCGGCATAAGAGATTGCCGCATCCAACAGAGAACAGATCATCATCCAGATGATAGCACCGGGACCGCCCCACAGAATCGCCACGCAGACCCCTGCGATATTGGCTGTTCCTACACGATAAGCCACAATTGTACAGAATGCCTCAAAGGGATTGATCCCTGCAACGGAATCCCGCTTCCTGGACAGAAGCCCCAACTGATGCTTTAAGTCGCGCAGCTGCACGAATCCCATACGGAACGTAAAATACGCTGCTGATGCAAAGATCAATATGATCAACGGAGTTGCCCACACATAAGTATCTAACATAGTTATAATCTGTTCAAACATATATCCTCCTTTTCTTTTAAATAACTTCTCGGAATCTTCAGCCCTTATTTCATGGGGCTTTCAGAACCTATTTTT
>OFGR01000601.1_pt1 | contig 35378 bp, 30 predicted proteins | sample 1521811 | NCBI WGS metagenome assembly OFGR01 (sample SAMEA3504098, study PRJEB24116) | mouse gut metagenome | biome: mouse gut; feature: mouse-associated habitat; material: faeces | place: Denmark | collected 2011
CTGATATATTGGGGGGTATCAAAAAATATAAATCTGTCCGCATATTCTATCAAGGAAAAATAGCCCACATACGGCAGAAAATATGGCTGCATAATTCCAGCTTTCACTCTCCCTGGCCTCCCTCTTTTTCTGCACTCTGCATCAGTCCCCTGACTGTCTGTTTATGCTGTGTTTCTTCCTGCAGAAAAATCTCATATGCATCATTCCATTCCTGGTACTGCTGTTCTCCGGCATGATTCTGCAGGTCATAATTCTTTGTTAAATAGCTTTCTAAAAATTCTGTATATTTTTCTGCTCCGAACAGGTTAACATGATAGCCGTTATAAAAATCTTCAGAAAAATCCAGGCCCATTTCTTCGTAATAATCATTCGTGTTTAAAAAATCATATCCATATGAATGCACCATGTCACTGACTGCAAGGTAAATTTCCTGTCCCGCCTGTGTAACCGTAAATGGTGCAACCACGAATAACGCCTCTATGCCTTCCTTTTTGCAGAACCCTAAAAGCTCTGTCAGGACAGATACCGTCCTCTCATCCAGCTTCGCAGGCTCACTGGCCTGAAAACCGGACGGCTTCTCTACAAATTCCCACCTGTCCAGCCATTCCCATCCCCTGCCAGGGCACCTTGCGTGGTTATCCAGATTTTCCCACGCCAGCGGGCTTGACAGGACAGATTTATTGGCATGGTACTTTATAATATCCAGATACAGGGAAAGCTTATCTGTATCTTCCGTGACATTCCTCTTTTTCAGGTACTGGTAAATATACTCCCACCTGTTCGGGGACAAAAAATCCATGCTGTCTGTCCCATTGCGCATGCCGGCTTCATAAACTGTATCGCCAATTGCTAAAAAATCCCGCATTTCAATCACAAACATTTCCGGCCTGTGGCTTTTTAATGCCTCCTTTAAGTAATAAAGCCTGCCATCTGCTTCCAGTGAATTCGTCGCGTAAGAATATGATGTAAATCCGCAGTCATGCCATGCTTTCAGCGGCTGCCAGTATACAAATGTGGAACTTCCGCCAATGTATATGACATCCAGGGGCCCTTCTTCATAAAGGCCCGTTATCCGCAGCCGGTCCTGGCTGGGATTTCGGAATAAATTGGTCACAGACAGGAATGCCTGAAAAAGAATGAACAGAAATACCATGCAGGATACCAGTCTGCGAATTCTGTTTTTCATCTCCTAAAACCCCCTGTATATAAATTCTGCCGCGCTGTACCCCGGGCCGTAAATCCCTTCTGCCAGCACAGATACAAACAGAAACAGCCATACAGCCCAGCGGAATGCAAAAAACTGCTTTCTTATCCAGATACGCGCCCCGCCAGAAACTTCTTTGAAAAATGCCGCCAGAAACAGCAGAAAGATTCCAATGACCAGAATATTCTGGTCTCTGTAAGAAAGCCCCATCTGCACAAAGCTCCCGTCAAAAAATATCCATGGATTAAATTCGGCAAATCCGTTTCTGACTGCCGAAAGCGTGCTGCTGATTCCGCCCAGCCTGAAAAACATATTCCCGAAAGATACCAGAAGAAATACCCGCAGGGACTGGAACAGGTGCCAGCCAAAATTGTCTGTACGGATTCCGGCCAGCTTCGTTAATCTGCAGAAAAAAGGTTCCAACACCTTTTCCAGCGTGATACACAGCCAGAACCACAGCCCCATGCCAAGAATATATTTCCAGGCACCGCCATGCCACAGCCCAATCAAAAGCCAGACACAGAGCATTCCCAGATAGGACGGCACCTGCCTGGATGCCTTTTTTCCGGCATGCTTTTTCAGCCATTTCGTCATCCTGTGCCAGACGCCTGTCCGCATCAGAGGATATAAAACATAATCCTTCAGCCAGGCCCCGAGCGTGATATGCCACCTCTGCCAGAATTCCTGCACGCTTCCTGAAAAAAACGGCGTGCGGAAATTTTCAGGAAGCCGGATTCCGTAGCATTCCGAAGCACCCAGAATAATATCCATGCACCCGGAAAAATCCGTATACAGCTGCAGCATAAACAAAAACGCTGCCGTCCAGATATAGAATCCCCTATATGCATCCTGGTTCCCATAAACAGCATCCACCAGAATCCTGGCTCTTTCTGAAACCACAAGCTTTTTAAATACGCCCCAGAGCATTCTCTGCAGGCCGCCGGCAACTGTATCATAGCTGTAAAAATACCCCCCCCCGAATAATTTTCCATGCAGCTGGCCGAACCGGGAAACCGGGCCGGAAGTCATATGCGGATAATATCCGATAAGCAGTGCCGTTTTGAATGGGTTCTTTTCCGCCTCTGCCAGCCCCCAGTATACGTCTGCCAGATACCCGATGCTTATCAGCGTATAGAAGCTGATTCCTATCGGGGCATTCAGGGACAGCGGTTCCAGCAGAGGGCCCCGTCCTGCAAGCCGCACCAGCAGGTTCCAGTTATATACAAAAAACGGACTGTATTTCAGCACTGCCAGTACTGCAATGTCCACAGACAGCCCCAGAACAAGAAAACGCCTGGCCGCCTTTGCGTTTCCTTCAGTCTTCGCCTTCCCTGTCCAGACAGCCGCATATGCCGTTGCTGCCGCATCTGCAAGAAAAAATATTCCCGTTTTCCAGCCTGATGACTGTACAAAAAAATAAATGCTGAACAGAAAAAGCGCCTGCCACTGGCATTTCTTCGGCACTGTATAATAAACGGCAAGCGAAACAGCAAAGGCACAGAAAAAATGAAAGGACGTGACTGACATATCCAGCTCTGCCTCCCTTATCTGCTATATTCTCGACAGCAGGATGTCTGCCATCTCTCCGACATTCTTCATGCTGACCACTTCGCCCATGTGGAATTTCACCCCGAACCTAGCTTCCACGGCCGCAACCAGGTTGATATGGGCCAGGCTGTCCCAGTCCTCAATATCATCCGCGGTTGTTTCATCCGTCACCGCAATGGATTCATCATCAAACACATCCTGAAATACCTCATTTAACCCTTTAAAAAGTTCTTCCCTTGTCATAACCTGTCCTCCTGAAAATTTTTTCTGATTTTCTCATGCCAGTTCCATTCCCCCGGTGACTGCAAGATTCTGTCCTGTCACTGCCCCGGCTGCATCTGACAATAAATACAATACAGCCGCGGCTGTTTCTTCCAGCCGTATATTGCGCTTCAGGGGGCTGCTTCTGGCATTCTGCTCCACCAGCATCTGCGGAAGCTGCGAAAGAAGCCTTGTCTCCATCATATCAGGGGAAACCGCATTTACTGTAATCCCTTTTCCTGCATATTCAGCTGCAAGGTTCCGCATCAGGCCGTAAAGCGCATACTTGGCCGTAATATACGGGCTCTGGTATTTCGGCGGTGTCCCAGCCAGATATGAGCTGAGAATAAATACAATCCTTCCATATTTTTTCTTCTGCATGACTGGCAGAAAATCCTGAAGGAGCAGCACAGCCGGACGCAGGGATATATCAATCCCGTCCCTGTATTCCTCCCATCTTCGCTTTGCAAACCGTTCTGCCGTTATTTTCGGCGATGGCAGGTGCAGCACATGATCCGGGCACAGGCCTGATTCCAGAATCCTGCCCGCCATATCCCGTATGCTGCCCTCATCGGTAAAATCCGCCTGGACCAGCCGCAGGCGGTTTTCCCATATTTCCTGCAGCTGTTCCAGCTGGTGCGCCGAACGGTTGTAATGTGCCCATATGCAGGAATACGGCTCTGTAATGCTTCGCAGCACCTCGCAGCCTGTTTCCGAGGAAGCTCCCGTAACCAGCAGTACTCTGTCAGCCATTTAACACCCCCGCTTTCATTTTTCCACGCAGCACCTTTTCCATCTTCTGATTCAGTATCTCTACCTTTATGACAGCCTGGCGGACGGATTCATGCAGTTCCTTTACCGTTCCCCTCACCGTAAGCACATCCCCTGCAAAAACCGGATGTGCCATTTCACACGTTATCCCATGAATCAGGCATCTTTTTCCCGGAAGGTACATGCCGCCAAGCGTTGAAAGATAAGAAGCTGTCAGCATTCCATATACGGCACAGTCCGGATAGCCCTGTGCCACTGCGTAGCTGGCATCCCGATGCAGCGGATTTGCATCGCCCGTAATTTCGAAAAACTTCTGGATGTTTTCCTCCTTAACAGTTACCGTAAACTCCTCGGTCATACCGATATGCAGATCTGTAAAATCATACGTGTTCATATGCCTGTATCAATCCTCCACTCTGATGCATCTGTTTCTTTCTGTATACGGGCTTTCCAGGTCCAGAACCCATACCGTGCCATCCCGGCTGGCAGCATCCCCAGAAATTTTTTGAAATCCCTGTGTTCCATAAAACTCTTTTACCATGCTATTTTTCGCAGTCGGATAATAATAGCCATAAATGTTCTTCACATTCCGCCTGCCGCACTCTTTCACAAGTGCATCCAGCATGGCATCCTCCATGCCGCGTTTCAAGACCCTGCAGCTCATCAGCCAGAGTTCGATATGGCAGCTGCCGCCATCCAGGTGCCCGATGACCACTGATACCACGCCATTATCCCCGAAACAGTCTTCCAGCCTTCCATAAAGCGTAAGATAATCTCCCGATTCGGACACCTGTCCTATCTGCTCCCTTGTATACCGTTTTGTCGTCAGGTTAAACTGGTTGCTCTTATTTGTCAGCTGGGCTATCCTTGCCAGATATACAGGCTCAAACGGACGGATGCAGGCTTTCATGCCAAGAGACAGAAGATAATCCCTGTAATCCGTAAAACTGTTCCGGCGTTCTGCCCGCTTCACATTCTCACGGTACATTTCACTGCGTTTTAAATCATCCGCAGAAAAAGCGGTCATCTCAAAATATCCGGCCCGGTCTATCGCCAGGACAGAATGCTCCGGCCTGTCCAGAAGCACTGCTGCTGCTCCCGGAACCTGCTGGCGGACAATTTCGCATTCCGCCGGATTATCATCCGCAAAAACAAATGACTCCGGCAGAAGTGACAGCTCATCCGCCATCTGTATTAAATTTGCACTTTTTGGCTCCCAGTCTGCCTTTATCTGCACAAAATCATCCGGCCCTAACACCATCTGCGGATGCTTCAGCCCGGCCATGGCATTTTCTTTCTCATTTTTAGACAGGACCGTTAACAGGACTCCCTGCTTTTTTAATTCCTTTAAATAAAACTGGAATTCCAGGTACGCCTGTCCAGGCGGTGTTTCCTGCCCCAGTTCCAGCCCTTCGGCTCCGTCATCCCCGACAACGCCGCCCCATAAGGTATTATCCAGGTCCAGGGCCAGCACCTTTTTGTTTTTTCCGAAAATGGATTTCACGATATTGGCTGCCTGGAATGCAAACACCGGAATGGCTTTCTGGCTCAGTGCATATTTGTACATATGCCAGTAAAACGGGTCAGACCATTCCTGCAGGCCAAAATCCGCAGATTCATAATTTATGTCATGAATATAAAAATCCGCATGGCCCTGTGCGTACTCATAAAATTTCTGGTTCAGCCTTGAAATAAAATTCGTCCTGCCATGCACCCGGCACGCATCCTGGTTGCCCAGCAGCCTGAAATACGGATATTCAAAATTATTCTGGATAACCGGGCAGTGGAAATCCTGTGCAATTTTTTCCCACATGGCTTCAAAATGCCCATACTGCTGCTCCAGCAGCTTTTCAATGCTGTCCGCGCTGTCTGTCAGCTCAGGGAACGCAGATATATTCCGGTTTGTGGTATGGATAAGCATCACGTCCGGCTGGAATGCCGCCAGCTTCTCATTGCCAAACATCACATCCTGCCAGTACTGCGCATATTCTGACTCATAAAACAATGGCTTTATGCCGTAATTTAATAAAAACAGCTCCATGATTTCCAGAATGTCGTGTGTCGTGGATCCTCCCAGGACTGCAATTTTCTTTTCTGTCAGAAACTCCTGTGCAAGCAGCTCCCTGCGCAGTGATTTTCTTTTGCGCATAATATATTTCCCGTCAAACGGGTATGCCAGCGCCTGATGATTCATAATTCCCTCCTTCTCATTTATTTCCTGCAGCCCAGTATCACTGCGCAAATCCGCTCCACTTCATCCAACCCCATCTGCGGATATAACGGCAGCGTCAGTATTCTCTTGCTCGCATGCAGTGCCTTTGGCGTATCTGCCGCATTGTATTTATCATGGTAGCAGTCAAACGTGCTTGTCAGCGGGTAAAAATATTTCCTTGGATAAATGCCCTGCTCCTGCAGCCTTACCGCAACCTCATTCCGGCTGCTCCCAAACGCCTTCTCATGAAAAACGGCCGGAAAATACATATAATTGGAATCTGTCTGTTCATCCACTGCATTCAGCTGGATGCCATCCACGCCGCCAAGGCATTCCCGGTAACGCTGCGCCAGCCGTTTTCTAGCCGCAACAGACTGCGTAAAATGCCTCAGGTTACATATTCCCATGGCAGCACAGAATTCATTCATTTTCGCATTTGCCCCGACCCCGTCTACCGTTTCCTCGTCCTTAATGCCAAAATTTTTCAGCCGTTCCAGGCGTTTTCCAAAATCCGGGTCACGGTAGCAGGCTGCCCCGCCTTCAATCGTATGAAACACCTTTGTCGCATGAAAGCTGTAACAGGAAACGTCTCCAAACCCGCTGATTCCCCTGCCCTGATACCGCTCGCCAAATGCATGCGCCGCATCGTAAATTACTTTCAGCCCGTATTTGTCCGCAACCTGCTGTATTTTTTCCACATCACAGATATTTCCATATACGTGCACCGGAAGAATGGCTGCTGTTTCATCCGTAACCAGCTCCTCGATTTTTTCCGCATCCATCGTAAAATTATCACTGCGGATGTCGCAGAATACCGGGCGCAGGCGGTTCCTTACAATAGCATGCGTCGTACTGGCAAACGTAAAGGGAGTGGTAATCACCTCTCCCTTTAATCCAAGCGCCTGGATAGACAACTCCAGCGCCATATGCCCGTTTGTCAGCAGCTCCACATGCCCTGCTTCCAGAAACGCTTCCAGCTGCTCCTGCAGCTGCCGGTGCTTTCTGCCCATGTTCGTCAGCCAGTGCGACTCCCACAGCTCTCTTATCTCTGCCGTATATTCTTCCAGCGGTGGCAGCACGGATTTTGTTACAAAAATCTGCTGCTTATCCATTTCCTGTATCTCCTTCACCTAAAATAATTTCATCCATGCACTGCTGCACACACAGGCATGATTATCTGCCAGTCAGTTTTGATGCAAATGCAGCCGAGAGCCTGTCCAGCTTTTTAGCAAAAGCCTCTGCCATATATACGGCAGCTTTTATGTTTGTTCTCTTATTTCCGGTTTTTAATACAATCTGCAAACGTCTGTTTGTATATCCCTTCTGCCTTTTCAGCCATTTTACAAAAAAATCTGCCTTGCACGCAGCAATCTTTTCCTCATAATCCCGTTCATTTTTCAAATATGGCACCAGCCTTGCATACTGCAGGATTGTCTTCATCATGGACAAAGCCCTGTCCCGGCTGGCGATTGACGCTGCATTATCCCCGTCTGAACGGACGACATACCGCCAGGCTGAAAGCTCATCTGGCAGGATAAAAAAATCCCCGCGGTTTAATAAAAGCGTCAGCACTGTCAAATCCCCGACCAGGTCATGCGCCTTATAAAAAACAGAATAATCCCCGCCATCCTGATATATGTTCCGGTACATGACAGATGCTGTCTGAAACACAAATCCCTTTTTCAGAAAATCATCCCAGGTAAATACACGGTCCAGCTGGTCTTTGGGAATGCAGCTTTTTTCCAGCAGATTTCCTTCCCCGTCAATTTTGGAAAAATTACCAGCCGTCCCGATATAATTACGATTCGTTTCCAAAAAATCAGCCTGTTTCTGCAATTTCCATGCATCTGTCCAGTAATCGTCCCCTTCCAGATTGGCAATATACCTGCCCTTCGCACTCATCAGCAGCTCATACACATTTTTCGTAGCCCCCAGATTCCTTTTCCGGTAAAAAACGCGAAAAATATCCGGGTAAGCTGTCTCATATTCTTTCAGTATATCTGCCGAATGGTCTTTGGAAGCATCTTCCCCTGCCAGCACTTCATACCGGTAACTGGTCTTCTGGGCCAGTATGCTGTCCAGCGCTTTACGGATATATTTTTCGTGATTATAAACAGGCATAATAATCGAAATATCGATTTTCAGCTGCTTACCCGCTTCTTTTTCTGCCATAATGTTCTCCCTGCTTTGTACAAAACACTATCTCATGATGTCTTCTTCCAGCTTTTTACCTGATTCAGCAAATACATGAATGGCGGACTTTTTATCCCCATACTGACTGCTGTATAAACCGCTGCCCCGGTTATCAGTTCCAGAACCAGCTTTGGGAAAACCGCAAGCGCCAGACACGATACGAGCTTCACAGCCAGATACATCAGCACTCCCGGAATAATTACCGGCATCAAATCTTGTACCTGTTCCCGAAAGCCATACTGAATTAGTTTTTTACTTGGCCATGCATTTATCAACATCCCTGCAAGGGAAAGCATGACCTGTCCCCAAATCATCGCCAGAATCCCTTTTCTGACTGTAAGAATAACAGCCGCTGTTTCCAGTATCTTTTTGTAAACTTCCAGTTTTAAAAAGATATCGCTCCGTCCCACTGCCTTGACACACTGGATATTCATCGTATGAACCGGATAGGCACAGTACACAAAGCAAAGCAGCTCCATATACGGAGCCGCTGCTATCCATTTCTGCCCGAGTATAACCAGAATAAATTCCCGGCTGATGGCAGACATGCCAAGCATTGCCGGAAAGATAAGAAATGCACTCAGTGACAGCCCGCGTTTCATAACATTTTTTACATCTGCTGGATTATCCTGTCTCCTGGATAACACCGGAAGCGTAATGCTTTGTATCATTTCATTCAGATTTTCTGTAATCAGAAACGGAAACTGCTGGCCCCTGGTGTACAGTCCCAGCATTTCTTTCGTATACACACGGGCAATAACCAGGTTATAAATGCTTGCATACAGCGAATTCAAAAGGCTGCTGCCCAGTATTTTCCATCCATAGCCAAACAGATGCCGAAAGCTGTCTGCGGAAAACACAAACCGTATCTTCCACCGTACAAGCAGATAAAGCAAAACGGTACAAAGATAATTAGCCAGAAGCTGCTGCAGGATAATCGCCCATACACCCATGCCGCTAAATGCTGCCGCAATTCCAGCAATGCCGGAAACAGTACTTGCCAGCAGCATTGCGGATGTATATGCCCTGAAATTTAAAGTTCTTGACACATATGCATACTGGATGCCCTGAAATGCACCTGGAAACAGCGTGAGTGCCATAACCCTTAAATAAAAAGCCAGGGCTTTCATCTGGTAAAAATCAGCAATCAGGGGCGCAGCTGCATACAAAATAATATAAAATACAGCTGCAATTCCAAGCGAGCTGAACAGCGCCGTGCAAAAATCTGTCTGGGATGCATCCTTTTTCTGAATCAGGGATGTGCTGAACCCATTCTGGATAAATACATTAGACAGCGCGATAAATACCGTAAGAATCGATACAATCCCATAATCATCCGGCAGCAGAATGCGGGCCAGGATAATCTGGATTACAAACTGTATTCCCCTGCTTCCGAATTTTTCCAAAGCCTTCCACCCGGCAGCTTTCCATATGGACTGGTTCATATTTTTATGCCTATCCTATATTTTTTCATATATAAAATCAAAAAACCTGGTGCATACCGTTTCAGATAGGACAGGCAGTGTGATAAATTATTAGCAATCATAAAACTTCCTATCAGGCAAAAGAGAAAAAGAAATCCCTTTTCTTTTATGCTTGCTGATTTCAGAAAATACCTGTCCGACCAGAGTGCCAGCAGCACAAACAGCAGGGAAATGACGGGGCTGAATAAAGCCCCAAAATAAAGATACCCCTGTCCGGCTGCTGGCAGCAGCTGGTCTGTACGTCCTGCAAAGCCCCAGAATATTTCATTAAAAATACTGCTTGTCTGATATTCCTCAAACATCCTGCCTATCAGGGGAAGGCCTGCAAGCACTTCTTCAAGTCCCATCCATGGAGTATAGTTTTTCTTCGCAGCAATGGCAGCAGCAATAAACGGCCCTGCCATATACGAATTCAGCGTTGCAGACAAATGCTCCAGCAGTGTTCTGTCTGAAATATCCCCGGCGCTCCCGCGCACTTTAATAAAAAACAAAGCGGCTGCTGCAACGCCCCCAGCCAAAACAACCTGTTTTCCCCATTTACGGCAAAACTCCGGATAAGCTGTTAATATTACAAAAAACAGACAGATTCCCGTAAATATTGTGTCTGCGTTTGCTTCTGTCGTAATCTGTATAGCTGCAAGCGATACCATAGCCGATACCAGAACCTTTTTCGATTCTTTCCATGATTTCAGATAAATCTTTTCTAACAGCATCAGCGGGAAAAGCACCCTGACGATATAAAACACGTTCATCATCAGCGTGTCGGCAATACCAAGCGGAACCTGCCTGCCATTCGCAGCAAATAAATCCCGCCATGACCGTGTAGCTATCACCGGATTTTCATTCGTGCCAATGTGAAGAAGAAGCTGAAACCTTGCACGCAGCGGCGGATAATAAAGCACCATTCCTGCTATAAACGCAGCACCTGCCCAAATCAGCAAATCAGCTGCATCGAATCGCACCATATGGTCTGCCAGAAATCCGATTGTCCGCTCATTCCTTCGCCTGCAGCGGGTAATGACAGCAGCTCCTGCACCAAGAAATACCAGTTCCCACGCAGACAGGAATACAGCTTTTGGCATATGCTGCAAAAACCAGCTGCCCGGAACAAGCGTATACCATCCGCTTGCCGCAGTAAATACAGGCGTTATAACAAATTTGATAAAATAAAGTCCCAGCAGCATATAAAAAACCGGCCGCTCCCGCAGGCTGCTTTTGAAAAGCTGTGTCAGCATCAGAAAACACGCATATCCAAGCGGAAGCAGAAAATACCACCGATAAATATCTGGTTTTTCTAAACACACAAGGAAGGCAGCTGCCAGTACCGCACAAAACATTGCCGGTATCAGCACCAGCAGGGACTTTTCCCGTATTTTAAAAATATGACTCATTATTTCATCTGACCTTTCCATGCTCCCTGTTCAAAACCCAGTCTATATATTCCAGATATCTTCGGACAATTTCCTTCCCGGAATTCGTTTCCTGTATCTTCCCTGCCCTATGCCCCATCTGCTCTGCTTCCACAGGATGTTCCACAACCCATTCCATCCTTTCAGCCATCTTCTGCGCATCCCCGACCGGTACGAGCCAGCCATTCACGCCATTTTGAATCAGCTCACCAGGCCCGAAGCAGCAGTCCGCAGATATACAGGGAAGCCCTGTGCTCATTGCTTCTATCAGGGCATTCGGCATGCCTTCTGATTTACTGGAAAACACAAACATCATGTGCCGGTTAAACTCGTCCAGAATATTCTCCACAAATCCCTGAAAAAGTACTTTCGTTTTTATTCCGAGCTTCTCCGATAACCGGACAAGCTCCTGTTTCAGCATCCCGTCTCCATAAATGGTCAGGGTGCTCTGCGGATATTTCTTCTGAAAAATCCGAAATGCTTTCAGCAGCGTAACAAAATCTTTGTCTGGATGCAGGCGTCCCGCAGAGCAGATGCTTATTTCCTTCGGATGAATTCTTTCTTTTTGATATTCAGGTGCCATATTCGCAATAACAGCTGATTTTTTCTGTGTACGCAGCGGATAAAACGCTTTTGCACCTTCCGTCTGAAAAAGATAGCCGTCACAAAATGGAGTTAAAAACTTCACTGCCAGACGATGCATAAAAGACAGGTTATAAGGATTGGAACGTTCGCATCCAATTACCTTACAGGCAGTTCCTGCCACTGATGCCAGAGCATAAGGAATCATGGAAATCGAAACTGTAAACAGCACTTGTATACCATCCTGCCGCAAATATGCTGCCAGTGTCCTGCTGCGTTTCAAAAACCTGCCTGCCCGCTTTTCTTTCTCTGATACCTGGCAGATTTTAATACGAACACCAGATGCCAGTGGATAGGCCGGTCGGCCCCCTTCCAGCACGTAAATCATAACGGAACAGCCCTGTCTGCAAAACTTTTCCGATAACAGCGATACCGTCCTTTCCGCACCGCCGCCACCCATAGAATAAATTAAAAAACCAATTATCATATTACGACTCCATTCCACTGGCCGATATAATAATTCTCCAGCCATTGCGCATTTGCAGTAATATCATATCCGGCTCTTATAATATCCTCTTTTCTGTTTTTTCTGTGATATGACCTGGATATACGGCATATTTTTTCGGCCCATTTTCCTGCATCTTCCTCTAGTCCAAGCACTGTTACATCATCTGTCAGGACAGCTTCTTTTGTAATTGCATCTGAAATAAAACATTTTATCCCAGAAGCTTGTGCTTCTATTAATGCAACCGAAAGCCCTTCATAAAGTGAAGGCATCACAAAAGCATCCATTGCTGACAGCATCTTCCAGACTTTGTCAGAATTTCCTGCAAAAATCACACTGTCTTTTAACCCGTATCTGCATACTTTCTCACAGATTTTATTTTGAAGCGGCCCTTCTCCCACAAGAAGCAGCCTGCTATCTGGAATCATTTTCTTCATCCTCAAAAACACCTCTATTAAAAACTTATGATTTTTCGGATAAAAAAACCTTCCTACATGCCCTATGACATACTCATGTTCCCCAATCCCGTATGCCCTTCTGGCCTTTTCCCTGTCCTGTGGCTGATAAATAAACTGTTCTGTATGAATCGCATTATTTAAAACCAAAAATTCATTTCTGCCAAACAGCCATTCCCCAGCCATTCGTCCGCACGCCATCCGGTCTGTTGCAGCCCGGCCAAGCACCCGCCTGTAATATCTTTTGACTGGATATTTCAGATTTTTTATATCACTGGTGCTGTGAGAATGCGCAATCCTCACAGGTACGCCAGCTCTTTTTGCATACGATAAAGGCAATCCGCTCATGCAATTCATATGTGCATGAACAATCTTATATTCTGGATGTTCCCAAAAAAACCTTTTTGTCTTTCCCACATATTTATAAGAAAGAGGATTTAATTCTGGCAGCTTGTAAACTCTGCCACCCATACGCATGATTTCCTCATCATATTCTGTATACTCCTGCCTGTGCTCTAAAAAATCGAACTGTACCTTCTCCCTGTCCATATTCCGGTAATAATTCATCAGCATCGTTTCCAGTCCGCACCTCAGCATACCCGTAACAATTTGAAGCACCCTGATTGAATCAGCAGCATCCTTCATGCCATTTACCCGCCTTTATATGAATTCTTCTGTAAGTATTCCACATACCACGCAATCGCCGCTTTTATCCCGCGCTCAAAGCTCCACTTCGGCTCATACCCAAGCTTCTCCCGCGCCTTGCTGATATCCGCATTGCTGTGCCTGATATCCCCGGCCCGCGGCGGCCCGAACTGTGGCTGCGGTATTTTTCCGCTTCCATCCCTTACTTCCAGCGCTTCTGCAAGGTATTCATAAATATCTATCAGATATTCCCTTGAACCGGCCGCGATATTATACGCTTCCCCGGCCGCATCATGCCCGGCCATGCAGGCACGAAGGTTTGCCTGGATTACATTTTCGATATAAGTAAAATCACGGCTCTGTTTTCCATCCCCGTGAATCACAGGCGTTCTTCCTTCCAGCAGCAGCTTTATAAATCTGGGAATCACAGCGGCATAAGCGCCGTCCGGGTCCTGCCTTTTCCCAAACACGTTAAAATAACGCAGCCCGTATGTGTCCAGGCCGTAATGCATGGCATACTGCTTTGCCCACTCCTCATCTGCCCGCTTGCTTGCTGCATACGGGGACAGCAGGTTTCCCTCGCGCCCCTCTTTCTTTGGAAGCTGCGGCTCGTCCCCATACACGGAAGAACTGCTCGCATAGACAAACTTTTTCACTCCATTCCGCCTGGCGGCTTCCAGCATGTTTACCGTACCGGTAATGTTATTGGCACAGTAAAACAAAGGCATCTCAACCGAACGCGGCACCGAGCCCCACGCTGCCTGATGCAGCACATAATCCGCCCCTTTGCAGGCATCCATGCAGGTTTGCAGATTCTGAATATCTCCCCGCACAAATTCATAAGACGGATTCCCAGAAAACAAATCCACGTTTTCCTGCTTTCCCGTAGAAAGGTTGTCCAGGCAGCGTACCCGGCACCCCATTTCCAGCACTGCCTCACATAAATTCGACCCGATAAATCCGGCCCCGCCTGTAATCAGAAACAGGCTGTTTTCCGGGAATGCCAGTCTTTTCTTATCCATAATAAAATCTCCTTTTCAGGTACACTATTGTATCTCCTATCAGAGCCGCCAGTATAAATACCCCTGTGCTTCATACACGCTCCGTTCCAGCTGTCCCTTAATATCCAGCAGCACCCTGCGTCCTTCTCCGTACATCCTGCCGATATCATCCGCCGCCAGCGCCCGGAATTTTTCATGCGCAACTGCCAGAATCACGGCATCCATGCCCCGGATGGCATCCATGTCCGCAAATTCCACGCCGTACAGCCTTCCTGCTTCCCGCGCATCCGCTTCCGGGTCCGAGATTACCGGCGCAATGCCGTATTCTTCCAGCTCCCTTATAATGTCGATGACCTTTGTATTCCTCGTGTCCGGGCAGTTTTCCTTAAATGCAAACCCGAGCACTGCCACCTTCGCGCCTTTCACGGCCTTATCCGCTGCTATCAGGCTCTTGACGCAGCTGCGGGCAGCATATTTTCCCATATCATCGTTAATGCGCCGCCCCGCAAGGATAACCTGGCTGTGATAGCCAAGCATTTCCGCCTTATAGGTCAGGTAATACGGGTCGACCCCGATGCAGTGCCCGCCTACAAGCCCCGGGTAAAAATCCAGGAAGTTCCACTTTGTCCCGGCCGCTTTTAAAACAGCCTGCGTGTCAATCCCCATTTTGTGGAAAATAACCGACAGCTCATTCATAAATGCAATGTTGATATCCCGCTGGCTGTTTTCAATCACCTTGGCTGCTTCAGCCACTTTTATGCTCTCTGCCTTATAAACACCGGCTTCCACTACAAGCTCATATACCTTCGCCACAATGTCCAGAGTTTCCCGGTCCATCCCGGAAACAATCTTCTGTATGGTCTCAAGCCTGTGTACCTTGTCCCCCGGATTAATCCGCTCCGGGCTGTAGCCGACTTTAAAATCCCTGCCGCATTTCATCCCGGATTCCCGTTCCAGGACTGGAATACAGGTTTCCTCTGTCACCCCGGGATAGACCGTGGATTCAAATACGACAATGCTCCCTTCTGCCAGGTTGCGCCCGAGTACCGCGGATGCAGCCTCCAGCGGGGATAAATCCGGCGTATGGTCATCCTTTACCGGCGTCGGCACGGCCACGATATGGAATTTCGCTTCCTTAAGCCTTGACTCATCCGATGTAAACTGCACGGAAGTACGCCGGATGACATCGTCGCCTGCTTCCTTCGTAGGGTCTTTTCCTGACTTGTAAAGAGCTATTTTTTCCCGGCTAATATCAAATCCGATTACAGGCACTTTTTCTGCAAAGGCAACCGCAATCGGCATGCCGACATATCCAAGCCCGATTAAAGACAGTTTTTCTTTTTGATGAACCAGTTTTTCGTATAAGTCGCTAAACACAATATTCCTCCGATATGTTCATTGTCCTGCATATGATTTCATTTACAAAGTCCACATTAAATATGTCCTCTGCCATTTTTCTTCCCCTGACCCCCATTTCCCGTGCTATTTCAGGATGCTCATACAAAAACACCATTTTTTTATAAATACTTTCTGAATCACGCACCGGAACCAGATATCCGTTTTCCCCGTCCCTTACCGTTTCCCGGCATCCTGAAGTGTCCGTCGTAATAACTGCCCTTCCGCAGGCCATCGCTTCCAATACAGCCTTCGGCGTGCCTTCCCGGTAAGAAGGAAGCACAAATACACTGCATTGCTTTAAAAACGGCCTGACATCATTCTGTTCCCCAAAATATTCGATAATCCCTTCGTCAATAAACGGCTGCAGTTCCTTCTTTTTCAAAGCAGTTGGGTTTGTATCAAAAGGCCCAAGCAGCATGCATCTTCCCTGCGGATGGACTGCCTTGAACTTCCTGCATGCTTCCAGATATTCCCGGATGCCTTTATCCCTTATCAGCCTTGCCGTCAGCAAAAAAGACGTGCGTTCAGGCTGCGGCATCATTCCAAACTGCCTGATATTTACGCCGGAGCCATGCAGCATTACCGTTTTCCGGCCTGATATGATTCCATACCGGCTGAATGTCCTTTCATCATCAAAATTCTGAAAAAAAACAGATGACGCATTCTTCAGTGCCATTTTGTACTCCCAGACTACAATTTTTCTCAGCACCCTGTCTGAGACGGCATCAGACAGAAATACTGAGCCAATACCGCCTATCATTGGAAACACTCCTTTTATATGCATCAGGCGGGCCGCTATTCCGCCGTATATTGTCGATTTAGCCTGATAGGTAAAAATTCTGTCCGGTTTAATTTCCATATAACATTTAAGAATGGATGCTATTGTGAGCAAGTCTTTCAGCGGATTTATTCCGTTTCTCTGCATATACACCTGCCGGTAAGCAATCCCGTATTTCCCAAGCCTGTCCTCCCATCTGCTGGATGGCTGGTCGCCAAGCGCATAAACCCGGTATCCTTTTTTCACAAATAAACGCATCATGTCCATCCGGTACCAGAGCAGGGATGGCGTGTAACTGGTCAGCACAGCCACGCACGGCTTTGTGCTGCCTTCTTTCCCCATGCCGGTTTCTGACTGCATTATGCTTTCTTTAAAGCCAAATGTCCCAATATAATCCCCGTGCTCATAAACCAGACTGCCAAATGCTTTTTTTGCAGCCCGCACAGGCAGCTTTCCAATCCATGCAAATCCTTTCACCTTAACCTTTTTTCCATGAGCCAGCGCAATCTCGCGAACCAGGCAGCCTGTATCGACATACTCACCGTTCTGCGGGAAAAACAGGCCGCTTTTTTCACCATCAATTACATTTACTAAAAATTCACATAAATTTCCGATATAAAGCATGGAACGCTGGTTTTTCACGTCTGGAAAAACAGGTGTTTTTAAAGCCAGCCGGCGCAGCGCCTGATAATTCCCCCTGCATCCCTTTCCGTAAACCATAGGCGGCCTGAGCACGGCAATCTTAAAATCTTTCCCGCGCAGCTTCCAGACTGCCCTGTCCGCTTCCAGCTTTGACCTGCCATAATGTGTAACGGGATGCGGTTTTGCCTGCTTTTCTATTCTGCCCTCATCCAGTCCGTATACAGCCATCGTGCTCATCAAAATAAAATGGCGCACCCCCGCATTCCTGGCCGCCCTGGCCGTTTCAACTGCCAAATCCCGGTTTACTTCATAATAAAGATGTGCATTTTTCCTTGTTTCTTTTCTATGGGCAATGCCAGCAACATAAAAAACAGCATCAAAACCTTGAAACTGCCAGCTATCCGGTATCAGGCCCCTGGCATCCAGTGTAGAAATATCATACCTGTCACGTGCATAGGTTTCAAAACTTTCTCCAATATAGCTGCCAGCCCCTATAATTAAAATCTTTTTCATGATTCATAAACCCTTTCAAGAACAGAAAAATAAAAAAAGAGCTAAAATATCCTGCCAGACACAAAAGGGCATGCTCCGCCACTCCCGCAGCAGCTTCCCCCTCCCGGACAGATTTCCGTGCCAGCACGGATTTTTTTATAACCCCCTTCCCAGGCCGTACAGCCATCAGACTCTCACGTCCCGGGTCAGTTTTTTTCTGCCCTGTTCCTGCATCCGTCAAAAACAGAACCGCTGCAAACGATGCGCTCCGGCCGCCACATTTTATGCAAATACCACAGCCCCAGCCACCGTTACATGATTTTCCGTATAAAACTCCATTTCCTCATCTATCATCCGGTGCGTCGTTATGCCCATCCGGCATACAAGAATGATATTTCCCGTCTGCGCAAGGCTGTCCCATACGGCCGTATCTGTACTGGCATTTTCCACCACATCCGCATGGATTCCAAAACCGTTCAGCTTTTGCGCCAGTTCCAGCAGGCACGTGTTTTCCCCGGCGTCCAGTGCAGAACCGGCTGCAAAGCATATCTTTGTAATGCCGCGCTTTTCACAGGCCAGGCGTACCCGGCTGAGCACCCGTTCCTTCTGCTGCCGGAAAACGGCTTCCTGTTTCGGGCTCCGCTTCGGACGCGGGCTGTGCTCCTGTCCGGATGCGCCGTCCGGCGTCGTGCTTCTCCTGATGCCGGATGCGTTCCTGCGGACAGCTGCAGGAATCTCCCCATAAACCGGGAATGCATACCGTTCTTTCATTTCTTCTGCGCTTTTCACCGTATCGCGGAACAGGTATACACAGGCAAAAATGCCGCAGTACGCAAAGGCCCCGCCAAAAAGACCCAGAAAAACAAATTTGAAAATTCTTCGAAGCGGAATGCCCGCAGCGCCGCTCCCGTCTTCTTCCTGTCCACTGCTGCCCGTCTGCGCATTCTTTTCCCCATATTTATCCAGGTATTTTATCCCGTCCTTTTCACTTTCCTTATCAATGTCTGTATCTGTGTCTGTGTCTTTTTCCCCGTCCTTTTCACTTTCTTTTCCAGCAGCTGTGCCTGCGTCTTTTTCCCTGTCCTTTTCTTCCATCGCCAGCAGCTCCTCATACGCTGCTGCCTGCACGCTGGTCAGTGCTTCTTCTGCTGCTTTCAGGCTGGAACGGCTGGCCTGCAGCTGGTTTTTCTGTTCGTTCTGATAAGACTGCAGGTTCCGGTCATACACCACATTTTCCTGTCTGCTCAAAAGAGACAGCCTGTGGTTTCCGGCTTCTTTCCTGACTGTTTCTGCATGTGCCTTTATGACTTCCTGCATGTCTTCGGCCAGACGGGCCGTCATTTCCTGGTTCTCTGCCGTTACTTCCACATAAAACAGCGATTCTGCCTGCAAGGCAGCATCCTCTGCGCTGCCTGCAGCTATCTGGTACGGAAAGCTATACGTTTTCTGGTATGCGGAAATCAGCTCTGCCAGACAGCTTTTATCCATGTCCCATCTGCGGCTGTTCCGCTTTTTCAGTGCGTCTGCCGCGCCGCCATTGGCAGCAAAGCTCAGGTAGCTTTCCGTAATCTCCGCAAGCTCTTTCCTGCTGGCATGGGTGATGCTGTAAAGCAGAAATGTCCGGTTCCTGTGATACGGGTCGGTCTGCATGGCAGCAGACTGCTGCATATAATTTTCCAAATCCGCAAGGGCGCGCTTCTGCCCGGCGGTCTGGATTACGCCCTGCCATTCTTCTTCTGTCAGCTCAAAATCTTCCAGCGATTCTGCCTGCGGCTTCTGCGGGCTGCTTTTTGCACGCAGCAGTCCTAAGCCTCCTGCAAGAAGCGCGCCTGCCAGTGCACAAAAAGCAATCCGCTTCCACTGCATGCACAGCCTGCGCAGCAGGTCTGCCAGGTTCACCGGTATATCTTCCGTCTTTTTCCACGAATCCTGTTTTTCCATTCTGGTTCTTTGTCCTTTCCCACAATCTTTTTCACGATTCTATAAAAATTTCTGCACAGCTTTACTGGTGTACGGGCTTTTATGCCTCATTCATAATCTCAGCCACAGATTTCATAATCTTTACATACATCGCATAGCTGTCTGTATTTTTTCCGCCTTCCGCTTCCGTTTTATCTGTTTGCTTATCACACCCTGCATCTTTGCGCCTGGCTTTATCCTTTTTCCCGTCCCGCTGGTTCCACAACATATCCAGCACCGCATCCGAAGGGCCCGCCACGCCCCAGAGCAGCTCATCCGCTCCGGCATCCAGCGCCATGCAGATATTTGCAAAGGTCTCCATGCTCATGATTCTGCTGCCGCGCTCAATATGTCCCAGAAAAGACATGCTGATGCCGCATTTTTGTGCCAGTCCGCCTTGTGACCAGCCTTTTGCTTTTCGCAGCTGTCGGATTCTCATTCCCATCTTCCCATAATCCAGTTCCTGCATAATCTCCTCCCGTCCATGGTTCTAAAAAAATCTGTCAAAGGTGTCGTGCTGCTTTGTACCGCTTTTGATATCACAAGGCTGGCCAGCCTGTATAGACGTATTTTGGTATGACATAACATTTTATAGTAAATTGTTATGCGGGGCGGATGCCGGAAAAATCCCGGAAAGGCTTGAAATATAAGGTTTTGCGCAGAAAATCTCCCGGATATTTTCCATTCTCACATGCATGTTTTGCGCCAGAATCAGACAGGACACAAATATCTGCATATGCTTTCACGCTGCTGGATTTTTAGGAAATATAGACAAAAAAATTAGAATTTTACCGATAAAAAAGACACAAAACTGGAAATATAGACAATTTTTTCTTAAGGCTTGCAAAAATAAAAGAATTGATATAGAATACCATAAGACAACATTTTACTATAAAATGTTATGTATAAGAATTATTTGACATATCCCCGTCACAGGTTTTTTATAAAATAAAAAAATGGAATGCCGGCACCGCCGTGCCTGGCATTCCATTTTTATCTGTATATTTAAACCACCGTGCGCCAGCCAGTCTTTCCGGCCGCTCACGCCTGTGCACATCTGTTTCGTTTAAAACGGAATCTCCTTCCCCTGCAGCCGCCACTGCCGGAACTCTGCCGAAGCAGACAGCAGCAGGTCCGAGGAAGAATTCAGTGCCGTCTCCACCGAATCCTGAATTACACCGATAATAAACCCGACTGCAACCACCTGCATCGAAACCGTGTCCGGGATGCCGAACAGCGAGCATGCCATCGGTATGAGCAGCAGGGAGCCGCCCGCCACGCCCGATGCACCGCAGGCCGCCAGCGCTGCCAGAAGACTCAGCACAATCGCAGTCGGGATATCCACTGCAATGCCAAGTGTATGTACCGTTGCCATTGTCATGACGGTAATTGTAATCGCCGCGCCGTCCATATTTATGGTTGCGCCAAGCGGAATCGTCACGGAATACGTGTCCTTATCCAGCCCCATTTCTTCACAGATTTTCATATTGACCGGAATATTTGCCGCGGAACTCCTTGTAAAAAACGCCGTAATCGCGCTCTGTTTCAGGCATTTGAAAATCAGCGGAAACGGATTTTTACGGATGCACCAGTATACAAGCAGCGGGTTGGTTACAAAATAAATGCCCAGCATGCATCCGACCAGAAGCACAAGCAGCCTGCCATATACCGTAAACGTCTCCAGCCCGCTGGACGTCACACTGGCATACACCAGCCCCAGAATGCCAAACGGCGCCAGATTGATAATCGACGCAACAACCTTCGAAATGCCGTCCGAAATATCCGAAAGCATCGCCTTCGTTGTGTCCTTTGCCCCGCGGAATGCCACGCCTAAAAGCACGGCCCACGAAAGAATCCCGACATAATTGGCATTCACCAGTGCAGATACCGGATTGGCCACCACATTCATCAAAAGCGTGCCCAGCACTTCCGCAATGCCCTGCGGTGCCGCGGCCTGCGTATCTGCCGCTTCCCGCAATACCATTTCGACCGGAAATGCCATGCTGGCAAACACAGCAATCACGGATGCAAGCACCGTACTGAACATATACAGGACAATGACGGTACGGATAGTACCCCCATGGGACTTTCCGGCATTGCTCAAAGAACTCATTACCAGGAAAAATACAAGCAGCGGCGCAATTGCTTTCAGCGCGCCGACAAACACATCACCCAGAATTGCAATGGCAGAAGCCCCTGGCAGCACAAGCGCTAAAACCGCGCCGGCTGCAAGCCCTGCGATAATCCGTTTGACAAGGCTGATTCCTGTCCACATTTCCCACATTTTTTTCATAGTTCCATCCCTTTCTTACAAACAGGCAGCCTTGCGCATCACCGCCCGAATTCTGACAGCTCCAGCCCCTCGTTGCGCTCCAGTGTCATGCCCACGCTCCATGCGTTGACAAACAAAAGCAGCGGCCTTCCCCTCATATCCATGACCTTTTTCATATCCGACGTGCCTGTAAGCTTTTCCAGATCCAGCCCCTTGTTTTCAATCCAGCGGATATGCTCATACGGCAGGTTTTCCAGGCGGATTTCTACATTGTACTCATTTTCCAGGCGGAATTTCAGCACGTCAAACTGCAGGACGCCGACCACCCCGACAATGATTTCTTCCATGCCGCCCTTGTACTCTTGAAAAATCTGGATGGCGCCTTCCTGTGCAATCTGCGTCACGCCCTTGACAAACTGCTTGCGCTTCATCGTATCGACCTGGCGCACCCTTGCAAAATGCTCCGGCGCAAACGTCGGAATGCCTTCAAATGCAAACTGCTCCTTCGCCGTCGTCAGCGTATCGCCAATCGAATAAATGCCCGGGTCAAACACCCCGATAATATCCCCGGCATACGCCTCGTCAATGATTTTGCGCTCCTGTGCCATCATCTGCTGCGGCTGCGACAGCTTGACTTCCCGGCCGCCCTGGATATGCCTTACATCCATGCCCGCCGTAAATTTCCCGGAACAGATGCGCATAAACGCAATGCGGTCCCTGTGGTTTTTATTCATATTGGCCTGAATTTTAAACACAAATGCCGAAAAATCTTCCGAAAACGGACTGATTTCCCCCATGTCAGATTTTCTTGGCAGCGGTGCATACGTCATCTGCAAAAAATGATGCAGGAAAGTCTCCACGCCAAAATTCGTAAGCGCCGAGCCGAAAAATACCGGCGAAAGCTCCCCCTTTGTAACCAGCGTCTGGTCAAACTCCGCGCTTGCCCCGTCCAGCAGCTCGATTTCATCCAGCAGCTGGCTGCGCGCTTCGCTGCCGATTTCAGCTTCCAGCTGCGGGCCGTCAATATCCAGTTCCCGCTCCGTGCCTTCCTTCGTGCCCTTTAACGTATCGGAAAACATCATGACCTTTCTGGTGCTGCGGTCATATACGCCCTTAAACCCTTTGCCGGAACCTATCGGCCAGTTCATGGGACAGGTCGCAATGCCAAGCTCTTTTTCAATTTCATCCAGCAGTTCAAACGTATCGTTCGCATCGCGGTCCATTTTGTTGATAAATGTAAAAATCGGAATATGGCGCATCACGCAAACCTTAAACAGCTTGCGCGTCTGCGCCTCGACGCCCTTTGATGCATCAATGACCATTACGGCCGAATCCGCGGCCATCAGCGTGCGGTACGTGTCTTCCGAAAAGTCCTGGTGCCCCGGCGTGTCCAGAATATTAATGCAGTAGCCGTCATAGTGGAACTGCAGGACCGACGAAGTAACCGAAATACCTCTTTGTTTTTCAATTTCCATCCAGTCCGAAACCGCATGCCTTGCCGTCGCCTTCCCTTTGACGGAGCCTGCCAGGTTAATGGCTCCGCCATACAGCAGAAACTTTTCCGTTAAGGTCGTCTTTCCGGCATCCGGGTGGGATATAATTGCAAATGTCCTTCTTTTTTCAATCTCCTGACGTAAATCTGCCACGGTATTTTCCTCCAAATTCTGCAAATCGATTGTAATCCTCAAGACAGCTGGAAAAATATACTGTGGATATTCATGCCAGCCCCCGTAATTCTATAATAGCGGGGCGCAGATGTCAATAAACAATTCGTTTTCTGTTTCGCTTACGCCAGCTTCATCCCCCTCAGCGCATAATACACCCCGTCTTCCCAGACGCTCCCGCACACCGCATCTGCAATCCTTTTGAGCTCCTCACAGGCATTGCCCATTGCAACTCCCATCCCTGCAGCTTTCATCATGCCATAATCATTCATGCTGTCTCCAAACGCCACCGTGTCTTCCATGCGTGCGCCATAATATCCGCAGACCATTTCCATTCCCCGTTCTTTGCCGTTTTCTTTTGGAATAATCTCTCCATTATAACAGGAACTGCTGTCCGCGTATGCATGCACCGCATAATCAAACCGCTCTCCAAGCAGTTCCCGGCTGCGTTCCACCGCTTCCAGGCTCTTGCTTGTAAAGCAGATTTTATACGCGCCTTTCTTCGGATATTTTTCGTATGGCTGAATCAGAATCCCGGCCTCGATTTCCTTCTGCATGCGGATTAATTCCGAATTCTCCGGGCCCAGGTGCGTCATAAGCAGCAGCTTTTCCATCTGCGGGTCCGTATAAATCCCGTCCGGCGTCTCAATCCTGCAAAACATGCCCTGTGCATGAAACACATCCAGGCATTCCTGAATCGTTTCTTCTTCCAGAAGGCTGTCAAGCAGCACCCTTCCTTCTGCTTCCACATGGCTTCCTGCGCTTGCTATCACCCCGTCAAACCCGATGCTTAAAATATCATCCCCGATAATCGGCATATTCCTTCCCGTACATAAAAACACCTTATGCCCGTTCGCCCTGGCTGCGCGGACAGCCGATGCAGGCAGCGCAGACGGCGGTGCCATGGCACTGACCAGCGTGCCGTCAATATCCAGAAAAATAATCTTTTTCCCTGCTTTTAATACACTGCCTGTTTCTTTTTCTTTTCTTATCATATAACCGGAATGATTCTCCCTTCCTTCTGCTTCCAATAAGCTTTCCTGTACTCAGTTCTTATCCAGCCTGCATACGCCGGCAGCCCGGCTGTTTAGATTCATCTTTCCCGGAGCAGAAATATCCAGCCTTCTGTCATCCGGCAGGTCCGTAAAAATCATCGGAATAACCGTATCATAGCCGGCCTTTTCAATCTGTTCCCTGTCAAATTCAATTAACAGCTGGCCCTGCTTTACGCTGTCGCCGTCTTTGACATGCGCCGTAAAATATTTCCCCTTAAGATTAACCGTATCTACCCCGATATGAATCAGTATTTCCGTCCCATAGCTGCTCGCAAAGCAAAGCGCATGTTTCGTATCAAAAACGCTTAGAACCGTACCGTCTGCCGGGGCATAAACCTTTCCTTCTTCCGGCAGGACTGCTGTGCCGTCTCCAAGCACTTTATTTGCAAAGGTCTCGTCTTTTACATCTTCCATCGCAATCTGCTGTCCCTTTGCATACCCGAAAAAAATCTCCTCTGCCGGTGCCTGCGGATTCCCGTTTTCCCTATTTCCAGTACTGCCAGCCTGGCCTGCGTCATCCGGTCCCTGTACCTGCGCACGGGAACTGGCAGCAGCTTCCCGGGGAGCTTTATCCATAAATTTTCCAAGCACCAGAGTCATAAGAAATCCGCCCGCAATCGCAGCCGCATGTGCCAGAATATAATTCACATATCCGTTATTCGCCGGGTCTGCCAGCGCAATGCCAGGCACCACCGTCGTTCCGAATCCAACCGCTGCAAGGTCTGTCAGGTATACAAGAATGCCGCCAAAAGCGCCGCCGATGCACCCGCCGATAATCGGAAAGCGGTATCTTAAGTTAATCCCGAACAAAGCCGGCTCCGTAATGCCAAACAGTACCGAAATAAAGCTCGGAATGCAAAGCTCCCTTATTTTTACATTTTTGCGATGCATGACCAGATATCCAAGCACCGCGCCGCCCTGTGCGATAATCGCCACCGACATCAGCGGATTGATAAAATTGCGCCCCGTATCTGCCAGCAGCTGTGCTTCGATTGCCCCGAAAATATGGTGCAGGCCCGTAATGACCACAAGCTGCTGCAGGCCTGAAAAAACCGCATAGCCAAACACGCCCAGGTTCTGCGTCATCCATACAAGCGCATTCGTAATCCCGGAAGAAAGCCCGCGCCCGGCAGGACCGATTACCGTAAAGAGCAGCAGCGCACCCGCCAGTGTCGTCAGCAGCGGGGAAATCGTCACTCAACATAATGCAGCCGATGACAATGCCCAGAATCGGCCTTCCCCCGAACCGCTTGCAGGCACTGTAAGCAACCGCCAGCGGAAGGAATCCGAAAGCGCCTTAATCACACGCTGTAGGGGATTCATTTTCATGTTTGCTGCCGTTTTCAGGTCGCTCAGGCTCATGTTCATGTTCTTCATATTGTTGTATTCTGCAAATACTTCATACACATCATTGACCAGCCCCGCACCGAAAATAATCTGCACCTGGTCGCCAGCCACAAACACGCCCTTTGCAAGGTCTACATCTTCCATAGCTTTTAAATCAGCCTTGTCATTGTCTGTCAGCACAATGCGAAGCCTTGTCGCACAGTGCGCCACTCCCTGAATATTTTCCCTTCCTCCTGCAAGCCTGGTAAGCTCCATGGAGATTTTTTCATACCTCTGCCGCTTATCTGCATCCATCTGATGCCCCTCCTTTTCATTTTTCACCAAAATAGTGCTGCTGTATGCTTCTCCTGTGGCCACAGAAACGCAGGTGCCATTTCCTTCACCTGTCTCTTGCAATTATTATTATACTGCTATACAATCAAATGTATATGGAGAATTGTGACCTGAATATTCCTTATCCTGACTCATTGGAGTAAAATAAAAAGAAGGGAATCCAGCCTATGATAGATTATCATTTTTCCAACGATTTCTTCCGCAATATAGACGCGATGATTTACACCTGCGGATATGAGAACTGCAGCCCCGGCCACAGCTACGGGCCGGTGCTGCGAAACGGCTGCCTGATTCACTATGTATTAAGCGGCTGCGGCATTTACAGGGCAAGGGGCAGGCTGTTCCGCCCCGGACAGGGAGATGCCTTTTTAATCTGCCCCGGCGAGCTGATTTATTACGAAGCAGACCGCAGTTTTCCGTGGAGCTATGCATGGATCGGGCTGCAGGGAATTAAAGTACGTGAATATCTGGAACGCACTTCCCTTTTGGATAACCTGTGCGTGCACTACGGACAGGACGACCAGATGCGGCTCTGCCACGAAAAAATGTTTGAAGCCGACAAGCTTTCCCAAAACCGCGACCTGATTATGAACAGCATTATGTACGAATACCTGTTCCTTCTGGCCCGCAAATTTCCAAATCCCCGCCACTGCGCCAGCACACACAGGCCCGACTATGCCGAAGAAGCAGTAACGTATATCGAAAGCCATTACTGTGACCCGATAACCGTTTCAGACATCGCAAGCCATTTAAATATCAACCGCTCCTACCTGCACCGGGTATTCAAAGCCTTTACCGGATGCTCCATCCAAAGCTGCCTGTCCGACTGCAGGCTGCGCCAGGCCGCGCTTCTGCTGAAAAATACAGACCAGCCGGTCGGCATTGTCGCACGCTCCGCCGGATATGCAGACCCCCTGTATTTTTCCAGAATGTTCCGGCAGAAATACAGCGTCAGTCCAAGCGAATACCGCAGGCAGAAAACAGCCATGCCGCAATGCCATGAATGACGGGTGCAGGCCAGCCCGCTGTCCCAGTCCCCTTATGACAGGACTTCGACTTCACATGCATGCTTTTTGGAAGCCCTGTCATAGCTGATGCCGACAGCAAGCACCCTTCCGGCATACCGCCGTTCTTCTCCCAGCTTTCCCGCAAAGCGCAGGGCATATCTGCGGTCCTTTATCTGGCGGATAGCTTCTTTTGGCGTCGCATTTACCTTTAATTCCAGTATCAGGCAGTCTTCTCCCTGATACTGCGGATAAAAAATAAAATCTACAAATCCTTCCCCGGCTTTATCTTCCCGTTCCACGCGGTATCTGTCCCGTGCAGCCAGATACACCAGATTTACAACCGCAGACAGCTCCGCCTCACTGTTATAAGAAAACACCGGCGACTCCGTATCATGGACATATTTTAATATTTCAGCCATGCGCTCTGTATCGCCCGCGAGCGTAGCTTTCAGCATCCCGGCCGATTCCCTTGCAAGCCTGTTCATATACCCGAGGCTCTCATTTGACACCAGCATCTCACGGTACTGTTCCATCAGCTCCCTGTTTGGAATATATACCCTTTCGTTTTCTTTGCGGTAAGTCAGAAGGCCATAAACCGTCATTGCGGAATAAATCTGGTCTTTTGTGTGAAGCTGCGGGGCCGTTGCCGCATATTCGAGCATTTTCGCTTCCACACCTTCCCCGGACATCATCCATGCAAGGTCGTCCCTGATTTCCGCCACATTGTGCCTGATATAGTAAAAAATCTCATCATACGGTCCGGAACTGGTCCAGTAGTTACGAATCTGATTATTCGTAAGTGCATATACAACCGAACGCGGATTATAAATTCTGACTCCCGAAGCAGTATCATAACCATCATACCAGTCTTTCAGCGCATTGCGTGTCACGCCCAAAGCCTGGCCGGATGCCTGCTGCAGCTTCCGGTATTTCTGGTAAAGCATATCTGTTTCGGATTCCGTAAATCCAAAATACGTTCCAAACCGTTTGCTGCCTGCCATGTCAAATTCCAAAAATCCATTTAACTCAGAGCCGCTGGAATATTTGGCTATCGGCAGCACCCCGGTCATATACACAAGCTCCGCATAAGCCTGTCCTTTTAACAGCGATTTCAAAAACAGAAGATACTGCTTTCTGTCTTCTGCGGTCACAAAAGACATATGAAAAGGGGCGTCCCATTCATCTATGACAATCACAAATTTCTGAGCCGCCGTTTCAAACACAGCCTGCAGATTATCCCAGACAGCCCCGCCGAAAGCCAGCTGGCACTGCGGATAAGCTGCCATGATATCCCTGTTAATGCCGTCTTCAATCCTGCCAATATACTGGGCATATCCCGTACAGTCTCTTGAAACCCGGCTGAAATCTATAAAAATAACACGGTGCTGGTTTAAATGCAGATAACACTGCTGCTCATGCGCAATTTGCAGGCTGCGAAAAATTCCCGCTGTATCTGCCTGCTTGCCCAAAAAAGCTGCAATCATATTTGCCATCACACTCTTGCCAAAACGGCGCGGCCGCGTAATGCAGAAAAAACGCTCCTCTGTCCCAAGTGCCGGAATCAGTTCTTTTAACAAAGCCGATTTATCCACAAAATACGTTCCTGTGGCAGCGGCTTTGTAAGACTCATACGGATTTCTGCTGTCCAGATACATTCCCATAGCATTTGTTTCCTTTCTGCCTGCTGCTTCTTTTCAGGCTTTCTCAGCATTTACTGTAATATAATTCTGACACTTTCCTGCTGGCAGAAGGACCTCAGCTTCACATTTATGCTTTTTAGAAGCCCTGTCATAACTGATGCCGACAGCAAGCACCCTTCCGGCATACCGCCGTTCTTCTCCCAGCTTTCCCGCAAAGCGCAGGGCATATCTGCGGTCCTTTATCTGTCTGATAGCTTCTTTTGGCGTCGCATTTACCTTTAATTCCAGTATCAGGCAGTCTGCACTGCGGTCTGTTGCGGGATAAAAAATAAAATCCACATACCCGGTTCCAGCCTTGTCTTCGCGCTCCACGCGGTAAGAATCACGGGCTGCCAGATAAATCAGGTTCACCATTCCCGCAAGCTCTGTTTCACTATTATAATGCAGCAGCGGAATTTCCGTATGATGCACATATTCCAAAATTTTTTCCATCGTTTCCGTATCACCTGCCAGTGTTGCCTGCAGCATGCGGGATGATTCTTTCGCAAGCCGGTATACATAGCCCAGGGAGGACTCTTTTTGCAGCATATCTGCAAACTGTCCCATCAATTCCTGATTTGGAATAAAAACCCTGCCATTCCTGCAGCTTAAAAAACCATACACAACCATGGCTGAAAAAATCTCATTCTTTGTTTTCAGATTCATGGACACAGCTGCATATTCCCGAACTTGCGCATGGACAGCTTCACCGGAAACCATCCGTACCAGGTCTTCCCGCACATCTGCAATATTGTTTTGGACATAATAAAAAATCTCGTCATACGGCCCGGAACTGGTCCAGTAATTGCCAAGCTGATTATTTACCAGTGCTCCGGTTACCGAACGGGGATTATAAACCCGCTCTCCCACACAGGTCTGATAGCCATTATACCATTCCCGCAGCCCGTCCCTGGTCACTGCGGGATGCTGCGACCGTTCCAGATACTTCCCGTAAATACCATCGGTTTCCGCCTCGGTAAACCCAAAGCAGGTACTGAACCGTTCTTCCGACGCCATCGTATATTCCAGAAACATATTCAGCTCCGAACCGCTGGAATACTTCGCTATGGGAAGAATTCCCGTCATATAAGCCAGCAGTACATACGGCTTGTCTTTTAGAAGGCTGCTTAAAAATGCCAGATACAGTTTCTTATCTTCATCCGTCACAAAGTCCCTGTGAAAGATAAAGTCCCACTCATCCAGAACAAAAATAAAACGGGCATCAGGAATCCCCGTATAAATCTCTGTCAGTACATCCCAGACAGCATCATCTTCGCAAACCGGAACATCTGGAAATTCCTGTTTTAAATCCCTCAAAAGCTTTTTTTCAATTCTGGAAATATACTGCTCATACGACCCGCACCGTCTCGGCAGTTCATTCAGGCAGATATGAATGACAAAATACCTGTTTAAAAAATTCCGGAAGCCGTCCGCCCCTGAAATCACAAGCCTGCCAAAAATATCTCCCATATCCTGTCCTTTCGAAAAAAAAGAACTAATCATATTCGCCATCACGGTTTTTCCAAAACGGCGCGGCCGTGTGATACAGATATAATTCCCGCCTTCTGTTACAAGCGGGAATAATTCCTGCAGCATCTGCGTTTTATCTACAAAATACGGCCTGGAAACCTCATTTCTATATAAGGTACAGGCAGCCGGACTATTCACATAGACTCCCATAAAACCAGCTCCTTCCCTGCATCTGACATGCTGATTATCATTTCTTTCGCACCTGCAAAACCTCTGTCAGAATGCAGCAGGCACTCCCGTTTCCTGCATTCAGCAGATTGCCCCCGTTTTACAGGCATTGCGGCACTGTCCGCAGTGAATGCATTCCGGATGGTTTGCTTCCTTCACCGGGTCCAGATTCATCCCGCACGCCTTTGTGCAGGCACCGCACCCGGTACATTTGCCTGCATCCACGCGGTAACGGAATACGGCTATCGGATTAAATAAGGAATACACGGCGCCAAGCGGGCATATGTATTTGCAAAACGGCCGGTAAATCAGAACCGACAGAATTACCGTCAGCAACAGCAGCGCATTTTTCCAGGCATACAGCCATCCAAGCGCCGAGCGCATGGACTCATGAAAAAGCACAAGCACAATGCCGCCTTCCAGCGTTCCCGCCGGGCACAGAAGCTTGCAGAAATACGGCGCTCCCTGTCCGAGCACATCTGTCACGCAAAGCGGCAGCAGGATTACAAACACAATCAGTATCACATATTTTAACTTCCGCAGCAGCCGGTCTGCGCGAAACGTCCCGATTTTTTTCGAAAACGGCAGTTTATGCAAAAGCTCCTGAACCAGGCCGAACGGGCACAGCCACCCGCAGACAAACCGTCCCGTCAGTGCCCCGATAAACATCAGAAACCCTGCCACATAAAAAGCAAATTTAAAATTCCAGTTCCCGATAACGGCCTGCAGCGCTCCCACCGGACACGAACCAAGCGCTCCCGGGCAGGAATAGCAGTTAAGCCCCGGCACACAGAGCTTTTTCAGCGGCCCCTTATATATCTTTCCCTGTACAAATCCCGCCAGGTAGCTGTTCGTTAACAGCGCCCAGAGCGCCTGCACTCTGTGGCGGTGCCATTCTCCAGTATGTTTCTTCTTTCTCAATTCCAATACACCCCATGCAGATTTCTTTTATCCGATTCCAATACATTCCATACAGATTCGGACTGCTTTTTCAAATACGACATTTATTTCGCCACGGCTGATTCCATAAATCATCATGGCAATTCCTGCGGCTGCCACGCAAAGCCCCGGCAGGCTGCCGGCTGCACGCCCTGTGATTTTCCCTGCGGGCTGCGGCTGCCATCCTGCTTTTGTGAAGCCGCCAGCCGGGCGCATCAGGATTCTTCTCCCTGCAGCCTGCTTAATTCGGTCTCCACAACCTCCGTCCAGGCTTCCAGGCTTCGGCTGCCGGAATACGTGCTGCCTGTAATATTCCCGTCCTTATTTACGAAAAAGGTCTCCGGCACTGCTTCAATTCCCATCAGCCTGCCGTTCAGCATCCCTTCATCCGGAATCAGGAACGGGTACGATGCCCCTGTCCGTTCCGCCAGCAGCCCTGCTTTTTCAACGGCTTCCTCATCCCTGCTTCCATCTTCTTTTACCGCATCCAGAACAATGCCGATAACACCGACGCCCTGTTCTTTCATCTGCACATGCAGCTTTTCCAAATCCGGGATTTCATTGATGCAGGGCGTGCACCACGTCGTAAAAATATTTACCATCGTCAGCTCATTATCTGCAAATATCTCCCGGGTATACTCCTTCCCTTCGATATCTTCCATTACGAATTCACCAAGCTCCAAAGCCTGCGGGGTATTTTCCCCGGACTCCCCATCCTGCCCGGCTTCCTGCTGCACATCCTCCAAAGTCTCCTGCCTGCCCTCATCTGCTTTCTGCGCAGAAGAACAGCCGGCAGCCGAAAGACACAGTGCTGCAGCTGTTGTAATCGTTAACATTTTTCTGAAATACATGTTCATAAAGCATTTCCTCCTTTTCAATCAATCTTTCATAATATCAGGCTGCTGTACAGCCTGCTGCCTGCCGCATCCGGAATCATTATAGCACACTTTCCCCTGTTTGAAACATCTTTTCCAAAAACCCGCAAAAACGTACTGCCGGAGACCCGCAAGGGCCCCCGGCACGCCAGGATTACGCTATCTTCATTTTCTTTTGCTGATTTTTCTTTTGCTGATTCATGCAAAACAGCTGCTTACAGCATCTTTTTCATCTCATCCGCCACAAACTGCACCTTCGTACCTATAATAACCTGTACAGATGTCTTGCCCGGGCGCATAATTCCTGCGACTCCGGCTGACTTAATCTTCTTTTCATCTACCTTCGTATAATCGTTGATTTCCAGCCTGAGCCTTGTAATGCAGTTGTCAAGAGACTTGACATTTGCTTTTCCGCCAAGGCCTTCCAGAATTATCCCCGCAACTTCTGTATAGTTATTATTTGCAAGTGTCACTTTCATTTCGGATGCCGTATCATCATCTTCCCTGCCAGGCGTCTTTAACCTGCACGCCGTAATGACAACGCGGAAGACGACATAATAAATCACACCGACCACAATGCCGATTGGAATCAGGAACCATGGGTTCTGTGCCAGAGGCGTAAAGGAACTCAGGCCCAGGTCAATGGCACCGCCGGAGAAGGAAAATCCTGCACGGATTGGAAACGCAACCGTGATTCCGGCTGTAATGCCTGCCAGCAGCGCATGGACAACATATAATCCAGGAGCCAGGAACATAAACGAAAATTCAATCGGTTCTGTAACGCCCGTAAAGAAAGAACAAAACGCTGCTGACGCAAGCAGCCCGTATACTTCTTTCTTTTTCCCCTGTTTCGCAGTGTGGTACATCGCAAGGCAGGCAGCCGGAAGACCGAACATCATAAATGGGAAGAATCCTGTCATATACATGCCTGTTTCGCCAAATACACCCGTATTGCCCCAGAAATTACCAAGGTCATTGATATCAGCCACATCAAACCAGAATACTGAATTAAGTGCATGATGCAGTCCAAACGGAATAAGCAGGCGGTTAAAGAATGCATAAACACCGGCTCCCACAGCTCCCCATCCCAAAAAGATTTTGCCGATTCCAACCAGGACGCCATACACGACCGGCCATATGACAAACAGCACAGCCGAAGCACCAATCGATACAGCCGCTGTAACAATCGCTACCGCACGCTTGCCGCTGAAAAACGACAGGGCATCCGGGAGTTTCGTCCCTTTAAACTTATTATAACAGGTTGAACCAATCAGGCCGGCTACAATACCGATAAACTGGTTTACAATCTTGCCAAACGCAGGGTCTGCTTCTTTGCCTGTCAGGCCGGCTACCACATTGCTGCTTAACAGTGTTGTAATCATCAGGAATGATACAAGGCCCGCAAGCCCTGCCGTGCCGTCTCCATCGTCAGACATACCGACAGCCACGCCGATTGCAAAGAGCCATGCCATATTGCTGATTAAAGCATCGCCCGCTTTAATCAGGAAAAATCCGATTGTATAAGCTGCACCGCCAACCGTATATCCCTGAACCTCGCCAGCCATTGCCGCAGGCGCCAGAATATAACCAATCCCCATCAGAATGCCGCACACCGGAAGACACGCTACCGGCAGCATCAAAGATTTTCCTAACCGCTGAAAATATTTCATCATAAAAAAACCCCCTTTTTGTCCCGTCCTGGCTGCGGGACCTTCCATTATTCTCTATAAACAGCCGAAAGAGACACCTGCAGCTGCGCAGCCTGCCCTTTTGGCATATCTATCTTACTGTTTTCCCAATACATTCTGTATGCTTATTTCGTATAAGTAATTACTTCTTCTCCTGTTTCTACATCCCCTTCTGTTTTACAGCTCAGATTTGAAACCTCATCACTGTTGCAGATTACAACCGGCACGACCGTATCATAGCCCGCCCTGCTGATTTGCTCAAGGTCTGCCTCTAACAGAAAATCGCCCTTCTTTACTTTTTGTCCCGCTTCTGCCACAGCCTGAAAATGCCGGCCTTTCAGCTCTACCGTGTCCAGCCCGACATGAATCAGGACTTCCACACCGTCTGTTGTCGTAATTCCAACTGCATGGCCTGTCGGGAAAATTGAGCTGACTGTACCGTCGGCTGGTGCATACACCCTGCCGTCAGACGGCTTGATGGCAATTCCCTTTCCGATGATTTCCTCCGCAAAAGTCGGGTCAGCCACTTCCTGAATCGGAATACATGTTCCCTTTACCGGTGCTCCGAGAAAAGCCCCCTTCTTTCCTTTCATAAAATCAAAAAACCCCACGCCATTTCCTCCATTCTGTTCAGATTTTTCATGCTGCGCCTGTATTCTGCAAACCGCATGATGCAAAAGAAACCGGAAAATAAAAAAACAGCTTTACAGACTCATCAGCCTTTCGTACCATCCGCGATTCATCTATAAAATCTGGTCTCTCCTGCTGCAAAAGCAACAATTTATTCGTTTGTTTCTTTCTATTATATTAGCAATTTATACAAACTATGTCAAGGATTTTTTTATTTTGCAAAAATTATTGAAAATGTCAATATTAAATGCGACATTTTTTATAATTTTTTTCAACCGATTTTCCTAACCTCTTCTTTGAATAATTCCCCGGCAGAATGATAGTCATGTATCCGGCGCGGATAATCATTTATCCAGTTTTCCATTTCCTCTACTTCTGCGTCCGTCATATCATCAAAATTTGTCCCCTTTGGTACTTTCCGCCGTACCATCTTATTAGTTACCTCATTCGTTCCGCGTTCCCAGCTACTATACGGGTGGCAATAATATAGCTGTGTCCGCTTCCCCTCTCCCAATATAGAACACTCCAACTCTTCGCAGTACGCAAATTCGCTCCCATTGTCTACAGTTATGCTTTTGAAAACTTGTTTAAACATCCCGCCCCATTTTCTTTCTAAAGCGTCCAGGGCGTCTACTACCGCTTCCGCCGTTTT
>OFGR01000603.1_pt1 | contig 35301 bp, 19 predicted proteins | sample 1521811 | NCBI WGS metagenome assembly OFGR01 (sample SAMEA3504098, study PRJEB24116) | mouse gut metagenome | biome: mouse gut; feature: mouse-associated habitat; material: faeces | place: Denmark | collected 2011
CGATGGCGGCGTTTTCCCGGCCCCGTAGACGATGGTCAGGTTGCGCCCCCACAGCGCCCGGGCTTTCTTTTCAAAAATCCCCTGAAAAAGGCTGGAGAAGCGCAGCGCGAAAAAGGCGTGCGGAAAGCGCACGGTGAGCGTGTTGGATTCCTGATCAAACGACAAGTCGAGGGGATCGAACCAGCTTTGCAGCGCGGTTTCGCCGCACAGCTCCAGGGCTTCGCCCGAGGCGGAAAGCCGTTCCTGCGCGGGCGGCGCGCTTTTGGGGCTTTCGGCCGGGGTGAAGCAGGAAAGCAGGGACGATCCGGTTTTGGGGAGCGCTTCCACCGAAGGCGTGAGAAGGCAGTTGCGTAGCGTTTGTTTGGGCACGGCGTTGCGAAGCTCCACAAGGCCCGAAGCGGCGTCAGGCTGAAAAGAGATGGTGAAAAACAGAGGGCCCGGCCCCTTGTTCCCGAGTATGAAAATATACCAGAAAAAAGTATGTTACACAAGCAAATGGCCCTGTGGATAAGTGCCTTTCGCGGCGGCGGGCAAAAGTGGAACAGGGCCCGCGTCCAAGGGCGGGGAGGCGAAAGGAGGCGAAGCCGGGCCGCCGTCTTTTTTCCGGGAAAAACGGCGGGCTACCGGAGGGGGCGCGGAAGTCCGAAGGCCCGTCAAAGGAGGACGGAACAAGACGGACCCGGCGGGTGGACAAGGTTCTAACAGGTTGATACAATACAAAATAAGAGATTTTCTCATACAAAAAATTGAACTGCCGTCGTGCACGGCCCGGCTTCTCATACGGAACAGCGTGGTTCTCCCTTTGCGCAATTCTTTTTCCGCAGGCACCATACTCGTCAGCTTCGTCTGCCTTTTCCTCGTGGTGGGCGGCATGTACTGGGTCAACAGCCGCCGCGAGGCGTCGCTCCTCATCCCGGAAACGCAGTCCACCACTTCGACCGGGACAGAGGCCGCGTCTCCCGCCGAGGCATGGTCCGGCTGGCCCCTTCTCGTGGCAATGGCCGAACAGCTTCCGCCCCTGCTTGAAGCGGCGGGGCAGGAATCCGGGCCCTTGTCCGCTGCCTCCAGTGCCTCCATTTCTCCTGAAAATCCAGATTTTTCCACTTCAGAAGAGCCGACCGCCCTCCCTGACGCGTCGGCCCCGAGTGAAGAAGCGGAAGGCACGCCGGACCTTTCCGGGACAACCCCCTCCCTGCCTGACCTTTCGGACGAGGTCGCGGCTGACGGCGCGGGGCTGAAGTCCGAGGTCGATCCACGATTTGCATTGGCCGTAGACGTTGGTTTTCCATTCTTTGTGCCCTTCGAGAATCCACCGGCTGAGTTCTGTTTCCCAGCGGTCGAGCGGGAGGTACCAGTGTTTGGTTTCCTTAAGCACTGGGACGTTGCCTGTTATGGCGCTGCGTGGGTTGATGAGGTCGGTGGCATTGAGCGATGTGCCGCACGATTCGCATTGGTCGCCATAGGCGCGCGGGTTGTGGCAGTGGGGGCATTCGCCTGTTACATAACGATCGGCGAGAAACTGGTTGGCTTTCTCGTCAAACAGCTGCATCGAGGATTTCTCCACAAACTGCCCGTTGTCGTAGAGACGGCGGAAGAATTCCGATGCCGTTGAGGCATGGATGTCGGAAGTGGTGCGCGAGTAGATGTCGAACGACAGACCCAGTTCCTCGAACGAGTCCTTGATAATGGTGTGGTAGCGGTCGACTATATCCTGCGGGGTGACCCCTTCGGCTTTTGCCTTTATGGTGATGGGCACGCCATGTTCGTCGCTACCGCCTATCATTATCACGTCTTCGCCGCGCAGGCGCAGGAAGCGGGTGTAAATGTCGGCCGGGACGTAAACTCCGGCAAGGTGGCCTATGTGTACCGGGCCGTTGGCATAGGGGAGCGCCGTGGTGACAAGTGTGCGCTTGAAAGTCTTCTCCATATCTGATTTTAGCTTTAGCGATATTAGGGCATGCGGCGCGTTGTGTAACGGACAGCATGGTCATTATTCCTCCTGCTGCTGCGAAGTTGAATGACCAGGGCGTGTCAGATGCCGCTGCATCATGCGATTAAAACGCAAAATTACTTATTTTTTCGGGAAAAATTAAATATAAGGCGTGATGTTTGCCTTAATGTGTGGTTATAGCGGCCTATGGGATTGGATTTGGCCGTATAATCAGTAAGTTACGTGCAGGCAATAAGTAATGGCGATATGTCATAGCTATGTGTTATGACATATCGCCATTACCGGTGCTTATCTGTGCCGGTATATACCCCGGCCTCTTATCAGGCTTTGCCGGGTTGTTCCATCCAGTGTTTGGACTGTCATAGCATCAGGCGGTAAACCGCCTCGGTATCATCAGGATAGAGCTGGAAATACGGTCCGAAGGGGAGCCCCTTGTCCTCATGGAATTTTTTCACGAGGAGTGGGAAATCGGGATTTTCGATTCCGAGGCCGGCCAGTGTTACAGGCAGTCCGATAGAGGAGAAGAATGTTTTCAGACGTTTCACTGCTTCGAGTGCGTCGGCACGGTCGTCGCCTGTGGGGGATATGTCGAACACCCTGTGGCCGAATTGCGCTATTTTCCCCGGCTGGTGGTCGGCCATGAAAGTCATCCATGCGGGGAACACCACTGCTAATCCGGCTCCATGGGTAACCCCGTAGACTGCCGACAGTTCATGCTCCAGCCCGTGCGAAGTCCAGTCCTCGCGGCGTCCGCAGCCGCACACCCCGTTATGCGCCAGCGTGCCTGCCCACATTATGTTGGCGCGGGCATTGTAGTTCTCCGGTTCTGAAATCACCCTCGGGGCTTCGGTGATGATGGCTTTGAGCACACCTTCGGCCACACGGTCGGTGGTCTCCACCTCGTCGGTGGTTGTGAAATACCGCTCCATGATGTGGGCCATCATGTCGGCGATTCCGCTTGCGGTCTGGTATGGGGGAAGCGTGAATGTCAGTTCGGGATTCATCACGGCAAATTTAGGGCGGAGCGCCATATCGGTGCGCAGGCTGATTTTGCGCATACCTTCGAGGCGGGTAATCACCGAGTTGCCGCTACCCTCGCTCCCGGCAGCCGGTATGGTGAGCACCACCCCGACTGGAAGTGCTTCCGACATGACGGCCTTCCCGGCCCAGAAGTCCCAGAAATCGCCGTCGTATGGCACCCCTCCGGCAATGGCCTTGGCCGTGTCGATTGCCGACCCGCCTCCAACAGCTAGGATGCCGTCGACACCCTCTTCCCGGCAGAGGCCGATACCCTCGTAAACGCGGTCGTCGGTAGGGTTGGGCTGTATCCCCCCGAGTTCCGCCCATTCCACCCCGGCTTCACGTAGCGATGCCGTAACCCTGTCGAGCAGCCCGCTGCGCCGGGCCGAGCCACCGCCGTAAACGATTAACACCTTGTGGCAACCCATAGCCGCTGTCAGTGAGCCGGTCTGGGCTTCTACCCCGCGTCCGAACACATATCGTGTCGGGCTGCAATAACTGAAATTATCCATATGTCGGTTTATTGTTTTTGTATTGTCTGACAGTGGGCGGCTTTTCACAAACCGGGCATTTGTCCTGCCATCCTGGTTATGGTTGCGCCTGTAGGCGCAAATTTAGTGAAACCGTTTGGTTAAATTTAAGGATTGTTGGATAAAAATTGTGCAGGGGTTGTTATAATTATATGTAATTTCGCCATTTGAATATGATATAGGGGTGGTGTGCCTGCTTGCAGGCTACGGTATCGCCCTTTCTCCTTTTATGATATTATGAAGAAAATCCCAGCTATATTGCCGGTGGCGGCGCTTGCCGCTGCGCTTGTTGCCGGAGCCGCCACCCGGAGTCCCAAAGGGGAAATCGCGCGGAATCTCGACACTTTCACCTCGATTTACAAGGTGTTGCAGACCAGCTATGTCGACAGTATTGATGCCGATAAGTCGATGACCACCGCGATAAATGCGATGCTTAACGAAATCGACCCGTACACGGAGTATATCCCTGAGAAGGACCAAACCGAGTTCATGACAATCTCTACAGGTGAATACGGCGGTATAGGGTCGTATATCGGTGAGCGGAACGGTAAGGTGTATGTTTCCGAGCCTAGGAAAGGGTCGCCTGCACAAAGGGGTGGGCTAAAGCCCGGCGACGTGTTCTTTATGATTGACGGCGATACCGTTACCTCGTTGAAAAGCTCGGAGGTTAGCAACCGCCTGCGTGGCCAGGCAGGAACGAGGGTTTCGGTCACGGTCAAACGCCCTTATGTGGAGGATTCCATCGTCAGCGTGGAGCTTACACGCGAGAAGATAGAAATCGACCCTGTGCCGTATCATGGTGTGGTCAAAGGTGATATAGGGTATATACAGATTTCCACGTTTAACGAGAAGACATTTCCCAAGACCCGCGATGCCCTTGAAGAATTGAAAAAGAACCCTGCGGTGAAGTCGCTTGTGCTCGACCTCCGTGGTAATGGCGGCGGTTTGCTTGAAAGCGCCGTGCAGGTGGTGGGCTTGTTCGTGCCGAAGGGTACGGAGGTGCTCCGCACCCGTGGCAAGGGGCTTCTTAACGAAAAGATTTACAAAACTACAAATACCCCTGTCGATACCGAAATCCCGATAGCGGTGCTGGTCAACGGAGGGTCGGCCTCGGCTGCCGAAATCGTCACCGGGGCGCTTCAGGATTTGGACCGCGCCGTCATTGTCGGCGAACGCTCTTTCGGCAAAGGGCTTGTGCAGTCAACACGCCAGTTGCCCTACAACGGGTTGCTTAAAGTGACGATTGCCAAATATTATATCCCTTCAGGCCGCCTTATCCAGGCGATAGACTATAGCCACCGCAATCCCGACGGCACGGTGGCGCGTATCCCCGACAGCCTTACTACGGTGTGGCACACAAAAGCCGGGCGCGAGGTGCGCGACGGCGGGGGTATAACGCCTGACATAAAGGTGGAATATCCCGAAGGGAACAGGTTGGTCTACAATATAGTGCGCGATAATTGGAGTTTTGATTTCGCCAACCGATATGCCGCCCGGCATGATTCTGTGGCCGCTCCGGAAGACTTCGTGATTACCGACACGATTTTCAATGAGTTCAAGGCGTTTATCGACCCGGCGCGTTTCAAATATGACCGCACATGTGAGCTGATTCTTGAGCAGCTTGAAAAGGCTTCTAAAACCGAGGGTTATCTCAATGACCAGGTGCAGGCACAGCTCGACACCCTGAAGGTGATGCTTAAGCATGACCTTAACCACGACCTTGACCTTAACAGGGCCACAATCAGCGAATATCTTGCTTCAGAAATTCTGCAACGTTATTACTACGACCGCGGGGCCATTATCGAAGCGTTGAAGCATGATGCCGAACTTGACAGTGCCGCAACCGTGCTCAACAGCCCGGAAAGGTATAAGGGGATTCTCAGGGGGAAGTAGTTTTAAGTTGTAAGTTTTAAGACATAAGTCGTAAGTTATAAGAGGGTTGGCTGTGGAAATAACCGAACTTGACGGACTGTTTATGACACCGGCCAGGCGCAAAGCCCTGGCCGGTGTGCTTGCGTTGGCAGAACGTGGCAGGGTGGAATTGCGGGGACTGGCCGGTTCTGCCCCGGCGATGGTGTTTGCCGCGCTTGAAGGTTTGAAAGCCCCGCTGCTTGTTGTTGGCGATTCGCTCGACGATGCAGGCTATCTGTATCAAGACCTTACGAAGCTTCTTGGTGACGATGCCGTGTCGATGTTCCCTTCAGGCTACAAGCGTGACATAAAGTACGGACGGGTCGACCCGCCTTCGCAGATAATGCGCATCGAAACCCTTAACCGATGGAACGATGACCCGGCATTGCGTGTGGTGGTCACCTATCCAGAGGCGATGGCCGAAAAGGTGGCATCACGCAAATCGCTGTCGGACCACACACTTGCGCTTAAGGTGGGTGAGGAAATCGATTTGGAGCAGACCAGGCGCTGGCTACGTGAAAACGGCTTCAAGGAGGAGGATTATGTGTATGAGCCGGGGCATTTTGCCGTGCGTGGCTCGATTCTCGATATTTTCGGATATTCGAGCGAGCTGCCTTACCGCATCGACCTTTTCGGTGACGAGATTGACTCTATACGCGCTTTCAACATCGAGACCCAGCTGTCGGAACAGAAACTTGAGTCCGTATCGGTCACTGCCAATGTGGGCGGCAGCGGCGACGTGGGGGGTGAAAGTGTGCTTGAATTCATATCGCCCGACACTCTGATTGCCTTGCGCGACGCTGACTATACCCTGTCGCGTATAAGGGCTGTGGCTGGTGAAACTTTCAGCACTTCTGCCATGATTGCCGACGAGGGGGATGCCTCGGCGATGAAGAACCTTGTCGACCCCGATAAATTCGATGCCGGTTTCAAATCGTTTGCCAAGTTGCACTTCACGGCGGCAGCCGGTACGGGCGGCGGAGACGGTGAAACAGTCGGCAGCAGTGTGGAATTTGATTTCCAATGCACTCCCCAAGGGCTTTATCATAAGAATTTCGACCTTATTTCCGACTCTTTCCGCCAGTTGCTGGCCGACGGATACACGCTCTATATACTTTCCGACAGCGAGAAACAGGTTGCACGCCTTAAGGCAATATTTGCCGAGAGGGGCGACGACATCCCCTTCACCCCCGTGCTGTCGACCCTCCATGAAGGATTCGTTGACCATGCTACACGGCGGTGCGTGTTTACCGACCATCAGATTTTCGACCGTTTCCATAAATATACCCTCAAGGGGGAGCGTGCCCGCAGCGGCAAACTTGCCCTGTCGCTGAAGGAACTCAGCGCAATAGAGACGGGTGACTATATTGTGCACGTAGACCATGGTGTAGGGAAATTCGGGGGGCTGTTGCGCACGCAGGTCAACGGCTCCACCCAGGAAATGATAAAGCTTGTCTACAAGAACAACGACTGCATTTTCGTTAGTATCCACGCCCTGCACAAACTTGCCAAATACCGTGGCAAGGAGGGTGTGGAACCGACCATCAACAAGCTCGGCTCAGGCGCGTGGAACCGGTTGAAGGAGAAAACCAAATCGAAACTCAAGGATATAGCCCGCGACCTTATAAAGCTATATGCCGCCCGCAAGGAGGAGCGGGGCTTCAGCTTCTCACCCGATTCGTATCTACAGCATGAATTGGAGGCATCGTTTATCTATGAGGATACACCCGACCAGTCAACTGCCACTGCCGCAGTGAAAAAGGATATGGAGAGCCCTCGCCCGATGGATCGACTGATATGCGGGGATGTCGGGTTCGGGAAAACCGAAATAGCCGTGCGTGCCGCATTCAAGGCCGCCACCGACGGCAAACAGGTTGCGGTGCTTGTGCCTACAACCGTGCTTGCCTATCAGCATTTCAACACCTTCCGCGACCGCCTGGCCGACTTCCCCGTCAGGGTCGATTACCTGTCACGCGCCCGTACAGGCAAGCAGGCCAAGGAGATTCTCAAAGACCTTGGTGAGGGTAAGATAGACATACTCATAGGGACGCACCGCATCGTGGGGAAGGATGTCAGGTTCAAAGACCTCGGGCTTCTCATTATCGACGAAGAGCAGAAATTCGGTGTGGTCGTGAAGGAGAAACTCAAGCAGCTAAAGGTCAATGTCGACACTATGACGATGAGCGCTACCCCGATTCCGCGCACCCTTCAGTTCTCGCTGATGGGTGCCCGCGACCTTTCGGCCATTACCACCCCGCCCCCGAACCGTTACCCCATACTGACCTCTGTCAATACCCTTACAGATGAAATCCTTGAAGAGGCGGTGAATTTCGAGCTGTCGCGCAACGGGCAGGCTTTTATTATCAACAACCGCATCGAGGGGCTTTACGAGCTTGAGGCGATGGTGAAACGTGTGGTGCCCGATGCCCGCACGCTGGTGGCTCACGGGCAGCTACCACCCGAAAAGCTGGAGCAGGCCATCATTGATTTTGCCAACCATGACTATGATGTGCTTCTGGCCACCACCATTATCGAAAGCGGCATCGACATGCCTAATGTCAACACTATAATCGTCAACAACGCGCAGAACTTCGGACTTAGCGAACTGCACCAGTTGCGTGGACGTGTAGGGCGCTCCTCGCGCAAGGCGTTCTGCTATCTTATGGTTCCTCCCGGAAATCCGCTCACGCCTGTTGCCAGGCGGCGCCTGCAGGCTATCGAAAGCTTCTCCGACCTCGGGTCGGGGATACATATAGCCATGCAGGATCTCGACATACGCGGTGCAGGCAACCTTCTGGGTGCTGAACAGAGCGGTTTTATTGCCGACCTGGGTTATGAGACGTATCAGAAAATCCTTAAAGAAGCCGTGACTGAACTGCGCACCGAGGAGTTCTCCGACACATTCACATCCGAAGAACCTGGGGAGGATAAGGAATTCGTTGCCGACTGCGTTATCGAAAGCGATATGGAATTGTTGCTCCCCGCCTGGTATGTGCCGCAGGAGAGCGAGCGTATCACCCTTTACCGCGAGCTTGACGATATGGAACGCGAAATGGATATACAGGAGTTCCGTTCGCGCCTGCTCGACCGCTTCGGCAAAATCCCCCCGGAAACAGCCGAACTCATGCGGGTGCCGCGTCTGAGGCGTCTGGCACGTCAGCTGGGCATAGAGAAAGTGTCGCTGAAGCAGGGGCAGATGTACCTGTATTTCGTCGACGACAGTAATAAAGCCTATTACCAGTCGCCTATGTTCGGGCGGCTGATTACCTATCTTCAGCAGAATCCCGCCAGGGTGAAAATACGGGAGAAAAACGGTCGCCGCAGTTTTGCTGTAGCCAATGTGAAAACGGTGGAAACGGCTGTCGCCATCCTGACCGAAATCCAGGCCCTGCCTGTGTCATGACAGTGCCTGACATGGATTGATTGTAGTGGACATTTTTCAGCCAAGGGGAGATTAAAATATTGCTGCTGAAGAAATTGCCGAGGTTAGTCCTATAATAAAAAACGCCCTCCGAACGTTCGGAGGGCGTTTTTGTATGGTGTGAAGCCGGGTTGGCTTCCTGCCTTGTTTCAGGCCTGGTTTATTTCTTGAGGATTTTCTGGCCGCCTACGATGTAGAGACCTGCGGGGAGGGTGTCGAAACCGGCACGTGTACCGACCTTGATGCCCTGGAGGTTGTAGACAGGGTCGTTGGCCTGTGCGGCTTCAACGGTTACCTCTGCGATTCCTGAAAGGTCTACAGCTTCTACGGGGAGGGTGGCAGACTTGGTGCCGCACTGCACGGTGAGTGTGTAGTTGCCTTCTTTGTGGAATGTTACGGTGAGCTGTGCGTTGCCGTTTTCAAGCAGTGCCACATCGGTTATTTCCACAGCGTCCTCACCTGCGTCAAAGTACGGGTTGAAGCCTGCTTCTGCCGGGTTGTCGAAACCTTCGAGAACAACTTCGATTTCGTAAGGTTTCTCAATATCGGCACGGAGTTCGTCGATAGTGAATGCCACATACTGGGCTGCGGTAGCTTCGAAGTAGAGTGTGGGCAGTTCGCCGTCGTGGTTCCAAGGTTCGGTGTGGTTTTTGCCGTCGAAGGCGAAGCCGAGGTTGGTGAACCATTCGGTTGTAAGGTCATCTTTTTCAACTGATGCACCGTTGTAGTCTTCGTCGGTGCCGTTTGCGAGCGAGCTGAGGGCATGGCAGTTGCTGATTGCGCCTGCGCCTACGATGCGGTTGGCGTAGTCACCATCCTTCTCGGTATCCCATGCAAGGCTGCCGAGGGCTACGAGCGAGTTCTTTACAGAGCCTTCAATCATGTAGCCGCCGATACCGCCTACATAGTGCTGGTAGGTTTCTACCGGGATGAGGCTGGGTTCGGGATCATCTGGATCGCTTCCGGGTTCGGGAACATATGCATAGGTCATGAAGGGCTCTTCGCCGGTTATCGAACCTTCAACGATGGCATGTGAGATGTTGGCAGGGCCTTGTTCCGAGAATCCTACCACGCCGCCTACGCTGTGTGTGCCGATGATTTCGGCGTTGACATGCACATCGTTGATGTTAGTCGTGGTGTTGACATGGCCTGCGATACCGCCTACGTAGCATTTGCCGGTGATTTTGCCGGTGAATGCGCATGCGTTGATTTCGGAGCCGTTGATGATGAAGTTGGCACCGATGCCGCCTACTGCCGAGTTAGGCATGTCGAAGTCGGCGTCGAGCAATGAGCAGCCCTTGAACGAGCAGCCGTTTACGCGGGCAGCTATACCGCCGAAATATGGGTTGGAATATGAGTTGCGCTCGGTGAAGTCAGTTGTTGCTTTGGGGCTGATGAAATGCACGTTCTCCAAGTCAGTGCCGACGAGCTGGTAGGCCAGCATGGCGTCAGCCTTGATGCGGAAGCTTTGGAAGCTGATGTGCATCGAGGGGTTTACAAAGGTAAGATCCTTGATAAACGAACGGCTTGCTGATTCGTCATCGCCGATTTGATAGAACATGGCGTTGTTGTCGTTGCGCCCGCTTATTACTAGGTTGCGTACCTGGTGGCCGCCACCGTCGATCGAGCCGGTGAATGTGCCGGGTACCTGGAGGAATGTGCGTCCTTCGGCATCAATGTCGGCATCGATGCGGAAATGCGATGTCAGGTTGTTGCGAATCTGGTTGAAGTCGCCATAGGTTTTTACCAGGTAGGGGTTCTCAACGGTGCCTTCACCCTCGAATTTGTTGAAGGGGAGACGGATAAGCTCGTTGCGCGATTCGCGTTCCTGGCCATAATAGTCGGTGTACTGCACGCACAGGAATGAAAGGCCGGAGCTGGGGTTAGATACATATGCGTTGAAATATTGCTGGCGCAGCTTGTATTCGCGTTCTGCAAGGATGTTGCCTTTTTGGTCGACTATTGCAATCACCTTCACCGAGGCATTGGCGTTTTCGGGCGATTTGCGCTCAAGCCATGCAAGGTATTCGAAGTTCTTGTCGGAATTGAACAGGTAGGGATCCATGATGGATGCGTCGATGCATGGGAGCACCTTGGTCACATCGGCCTTGAAAGTAAGGGCGTCGATATGGTCGACTTCCCCTTTGCCGTTGAAGTAGGCAATACGGTGGATTGTGTTCTTGTCGTCGGTCGAACCGTTGGCGCTTGAGGCGATGTAGTAATAGCCGCCCTTGCCAAGACAGCGGTCAAGATTGTTGGAGAGGTTGAAGGTCTCGCCTGAATCATAATCATAGAATGATACGGGGAGTTCTGTTCCCAGTTTGAGTGAGGGCCAGTCGATCATCTGGAGCACGTCATTGCCGTCTTTGTTCTTCATAAGGAATGCATATTGCTCTTCGTGACCGGTAAGGTTGCTGAGCTGCATTACACCACGGCTGTTTTCTGCGAAACGTTTGATTTCTTTGCCGTCGGAATCGTAGATTGCATAATAGCATTGTTCGTTTTCCTGAACGTCGGTCTGTGAGAATTTGAGCACGTAGCAGGGGAGTTTGCCGTCGCCGAAGTCAAAAGTGATATCGTTGCTTCCACGGAATTTGCCGAGTGTTACGGAGCTTGTGATGAAGCCCTCGTTGCGGTCGGGTACGGGGATTACGGTTTTCTTCACCTCCTTGAAAGTGGAACCTGACTGTTCCAGCAGGGTGATTATGTAGTTGTTGCCGTTCTGCGAGCCTTCGTCTTCTCCTTCGCCGAAGAACGGCTTCTCATAGAGGGCTGTGGCGATATACAGCTTGTTGCCGTTGGAGGTCATCTGCATGGGTGATTCGCCGGTGTTGTCGCCGGTAAGTTCGTCAATCGGGAAGTCCTGCATCTTCGTCGGGCCGTTTGTGCCGTATCCGGCTTTGGTGTACACTGTGTAACGTGTAAGCCTGTCGTCGTCGGGCCATGTGCTGTAGTCCATATACATCATTATGAAACTTTCGGCAGTGGGTGTACCCACGTTGATCACATAGCCGGGCATACCCGGGATGGCGCATATAGGATCCTGCGGCTCGGTGCTGTTGTTGAGCGAGAATGTGTAGCTCACCTGCTTTGCGCCGAAATCCTTGAGGGGGTTATAGTTCGCCGCGATGGTGATTTCGTAATAATCGTCGAAGTTGTAGAATTTCTGTGTTGCAGAGAGGCTCACCTGCATAGACTGGCATTTCTTGGCGCCTTCGATGAGGGGGAATTTGCCGACACATGAGCCGATTTTTTCAGCTTTTTCGTTGTAGAGGGTAAATTCCACTCCGTTGTAGGAGATATCTTTCCAATATTCGTTGCTCCCTTCCAGCTCGTCATAGAGGGGTACCATGGTGTAGAACCAGTTTTCCTCGTTGGGCCCGTACATTATGCTGCAAGTCTGCATCTGGTCATCACCTGCATAAGGGGCTGTCAAGGTTATGTCCGGCTCTAGGTTGGTCATCGCCTTGGGATCCAGGTTGTGCATGTTCTGCAAGGTGATGGTGTTAAGGCGTCCGGCAGTAGGCATGAATCGGAACGGATTCTCTTTGTTGTTCTGTGCCTGGTTCCCGGACGGGGTGAACACAACTGCCGCCTGTGCGTCGGCAGAGCCTATGGCCAATGCCGTGGCCATGGCGAGATGAAGTAGATGTTGCTTCATTGTGTTGTTTGTTTGTGATTAATGAATAGGGTTGACCGGCCGGCGCTGTGACGTGGTATAGGTTACGCAAAGCACCGGCCTGCCGTAATTATAGGTTTATTTTGATAGTTCTCGATCCGTTGGGTGTCGACGCTGTGACAAGGTATATGCCTGTGGCAAGGTCGTCGGTAGCAATGATTGCCTCGTCGCCTTCGGCGGTCACTGATTTCACGGTGATGCCGGTCATGTTATGGATGGAGACTTTGATTGAGGCTGCTCCGGGAGCAAACACATGGCAGGCTCCTTCGGAGGGTATAATGGCGAGTGCATCGGCCGTGTCGGCATTAATGTTGCCTACGCTGCTAAGACCTAAAGCCTTGCAAAGCCCTGCAAATGCATTGAGGTTGCCTGAGGCACCTTTGTTGTCGGCTGCAAGCTCGGGGATGGACGAAGTTTCCTGGGCGATGTCTATAATCTCTTCGGTTGTTAGACCAGGGTTGGCCGACAGCCACATCGCGGCTACACCGGTCATATAAGGCGTTGCCATGGATGTGCCGGTCATAGGGGTCCAGTGATATGTTTCGCCGTTGACAGTGCGGCTGTAGTATTTCGGATAGATAGTTTCGTCGTATGACGAGTTTTTCACGTGATAGCGCGACATTGCCGACACGATGTTCATCCCCGGGGCGCAGATGTGGGGGAGGTGACGCCCGTCGACCAGTCTGGCCCATGACGAGAAATAGGAGGTCTGATTGATGTCGTGACCCGTTTCCATGCTCTGTGCAGAGAACCTGTGGGAGTTATAAGAACCCACGGTGATGATGTTGTGTGCGCATGCCATGGCGTTGAGTGTGCCGTCGCCGTTGGGATCGATAAACCCTTCCATGCCGCGTGATTTGAAATTGAGGGGGAACAGTCCGCTTACGGTCGAAGTGTAGACAAACACCTGTTTGCCTGGCGTGCCTTCAATGGTCATCATGACGGCATGGGCGCGGTCGTTGGCATCGGATGAGAATTGCAGCTGGTTGCGGCATTCCACATGGTAGCGGTTGTTTGATGGTTCCACACGTGCCTGGCCGCCGATAAAGCTTGATGTCAGTGTGGAGCAAAAAGTTTCATCGGTGGTGTTGACAAATTTTGCGGCTACACCTGTCGACGATAACGCCGAAGGGTTGGCGATATATGCAGGGTTTTCCTGAGTCACTGTGACAGAGGCCAACGGTGTGCCCGGGTCGGAGATTTTTACGAGGTCGAACCGTACCGTGACAGGGGTTTCATCTTCCGACCATATTTCGAAGTTCCCGAATGCACGGGCATAGAATGCCAGCGATGTAGGCCAGATTGCGCCGGTGTAGGGAGATGATTCGATGAATGTCTTTACAGGGGTGTCGGTGAATGTTGCGTGAAGTGTGGCGTTTGCATCGCCTTCGTTGCCTGACGCTATGCAGAACACGGCCCCGGTCGATGCGGCTATCTCGCTGATTGCAGTCGAAGCTTCGTCGGTGCCGTCCATCGGGCCGCCGTTGTTGCCAAGCGATATATTGATTACGCAGGGTTTGCCTTCCTCTTTGGCGGCATCGGCAATCTGCCTGGCGGAGCGTATCATAAAATCGTTGGTCAGGCCGCCTTGTGTTGCGGCAAGGATGATGTCGGCTCCGGGAGCTGCACCTGTCAGGTCGGGACCGCCGGTGTTTTCGTCTGTTACGGCGCTTCCTGCGGCAATGGCGGCCACGTGTGTGCCGTGTGTGTCAGTGCCGACGTCGCCTTTCCAGTTCATGATGTGGGCGGGGGTTTTCAAATCGGCCAGGGAGTTGTTCCCTAAGGTGAAGAAAATCCGCTTCACGCGGGGATTGCCGTCTTTGTCAAGGAGCGACAGGTGCTGGGCGTCAAGTCCACGGTCAATCACGCCTACGATTACACCTTCGCCGGTGTAGGGCTGTTCGAGTGGTTTTGCACCCGAATGCGCTTTGTCAAGGCCGAGTACTGTGCGGCTCCGGTCGATACCCATCGGGTTGATATAATCCATCGTTTCAAGTTCGCGGTTGAGCCTGACGCTGATAACCCCTTCGGTAGCGGCGATTTCTTCAGCTTTCCCGGGTTCTACGGCCAACACCACGATAGGGCCTTCTACCTGGCGTATTTCCGCCCCGGCGGCACGCAGGCGGTCGACGGTGGCTGAATCGGCAACACGCATCAGCAAGACCAGTTCCGGGCTTTTTTCGCCCGGTGCATTCAGGCGTGCCGAATTTTCGGCACGCAGGGTTAATTCTACTTGGTCAAAATGACCGAATGTGGCTTGTGCCGATGCTCCAAGCGATGACACAGCCAAGCAGATTAATGGTAAAAATTTCTTCATTCTGAATTAATAATGATAGGCTATGGGGAATGTCGGAGTTTCCTATTCCTAAAGGAGCCGGAACCTCGGATATTTACAATTCGTGTGATTAATGATTTCTGATGAAAGCGCCTGTAGCTTTCGGTTTGTCAGGTGTGTTGTACCCTCTATATTACGTTTCAAAAGTAATATAAAATAGGTTATAAGGCAAGTAAAATGTAATAATTTATATATTTTTTAGGTTTCAGTTGGTGCAAAAAATGAAGAATGGCCTATCATTCTGTTGCCGAAATGGGCATTGATGTTGCATTTGAAAACTTATAATTTTTTGTATTGTTATGCAGTGCCTGTTTCTATGTCGCTAATATATGGGAAAATAATGCGTGCATGAATATTGCATATATTCATGCACGCTGTGTGTAACAGGTTGTCGGAAAATCTTTTGTAAAAAGTTCGGCAATGTTAAAAAAATATAGCTGTCAGGGCTGATGCGGAACCGGCGCCGGTTGTTTCCCGTTCAAGCTATTTTGTTCAGTCGAATTCGGCGGGGTTCAATCCGGCGGCGGCAAGGGCTTCGTGACGTTCGGTGCATGTGCCGCACGTGCCGCAATGCTTTTCCTTCCCGCGGTAGCAGGAATAAGTGCGGTGATAGTCGACTCCAAGTTCCACCCCGCGGCGCACTATGTCGTTTTTTGTCAGGTTTGTGTAGGGGCAGAAGAGCTGGATTCCGTCATATGTGCCCTTTTCGATTGCTTTCCCCATGGCATCGACGAATTCCGGGCGGCAGTCGGGATAAATGGCGTGGTCGCCCGCATGGTTGGCGAGCATCAGCGTGGAAAGTTTCCTGCTCTCGGCAAGCCCGGCGGCCACAGCCAGCATTATCCCGTTGCGGAAAGGCACCACTGTGGAACGCATGTTTTTGTCGTCATAGTTTCCCGAAGGGATTGCGTCGGCCCCGCTAAGAAGCGAGCTTTCGAAATGTTCGCCGATGAATCCGAGCGGTATCTGGATGTGTTCGATTCCGAGGTTGTTGCAATGCCAACGCGCACATTCGGCTTCACGTTCGTTGTGGTTCGACCCGTACATGAATGTGACAGCGAGCGCTATCCGCGCGTTATATTCATATAGGAGGGTGGTTGAGTCCATCCCGCCTGACAACACAATCAGTGCGTCGCGCCTTTTGGGGTGTTGGGCGAGGTCGGTTGTCAGCACGAGCTCCTGTTCCTTTGGCGGCAGGAACACTTCTGCAAAATGTTGATGTGATTCGATTCCCATATTTGATAGGATTTAAGAGGCTGCCTGAAAACTCCGGTGGGAGAAGTCCCAGGCAACCTCTGAGGGTTTTTAATTCACTGCATCATTGAATGAGGCAAGCAGGCGTTGGCGGGCAAGCTCCTGATGCTCGTCATCGCCATGGTTGGCGAAGGGGTAAATCGAGATGCCTCCACGGGGTGTGAATATCCCTTTGACCTCGATATATCGCGGGTTCATCAGGCGCATCAGGTCTTTCATGATTATGTTCACACAGTCTTCGTGGAAGTCGCCATGGTTGCGGAAGGAGAACAGGTAGAGCTTCAGGCTTTTGCTCTCCACCATATCTTCGCGCGGGATATACTGTATGATTATCCTTGCGAAATCCGGCTGCCCTGTCTTGGGGCATAACGACGTGAATTCCGGGCAGTTGAAAGTTACCAGGTATTCGTTTTCGGGATGTTTGTTCTTAAATGTCTCCAACACCTCGGGCGCGTACCGGTCGGGATACCTTGTGCCGTTAGCCCCGAGCAGCGTCACCCCTTCCAATTCGTTGTCGTTCCTGCTCATGTGATATGCTGTTTTTTTCAGTAGCTGATTTTGTTTACGCGGAGGCGGGGGCCTGCATCATCGACTATTGTGCGGAAATAACGGTCGTCATAGCCGGGGAATTCGGGGTAGACCGGCATGCCGTGTTCCGATTTCACGAAGTTGTGGTCGGCGTCGGTTTTCTTCATGTTCCCGTCGAGGAATTTGACAAAGAGGTAGTCGCCCAGCTTCTTGTATTCGGTTGTGGCACGTTCTGCCCAGATGTCGGCGAGGTCTTGTGTCAGGTTGTGGCAGATTTCTTCGTCGGAGAATGCGGGAATCTGTTCTATGGCCACGCGCACATCCTCTTCGATGTCGCGTTCGAGTTTCGACTGCACGCGGCGTATGTCGGGAATCATAAGGGAATAACGGTTGTAAGCCTGGTTGGCCACATAGTTGTTTACCCAGAAGTTGGAGTTCCAGTCGAGGGTGTTGATGTCGCCGTGGGCGAGTTGTGCGGGTGCTTTCTTGACAGAGCAGAACACCGGGAGGTAGACACTGGTGTTTGCATCGTCGGTGCCGAACCAAAGGAGGCCGCGCAGGTAGGCGGGGAGGTCGCCGCGCAATTGTGCAACGAACGAGAAACCTGTCTGCTGGGTGGCTATGGCGCGTTCGTGGGTGTATTCCACGCTGTCGACGGTGAAGGTCATCGGACGCCAGCGGTAGGGCACTTTGTAGGGGCCTGCGCCTATGTCGTTTGTCATGTCGTAGGGGGTTCCTTCGAAGTGGTCGCGCATCATCCATTTCATGTCTGACGCGGTAAGGAGCGAGTCGGGTTTCACCCAAAGGGGCATCGGTTCGCCTTCGGCGCGTTCAATCCATGGGAGGTATGCGTCCATCCCTTTGCTGAATTTGTTGAAATAGGCCCATACGCGTGCGTCACATCCCCGGAGGGCGCCGAAGTCGGTCACCCCGTAGGCTTTGGAGAAGTCGAAATCCTCGTCTTTGCCGTTGAAGTATCCTTGCGAACGGGCGAATTTTATAACGTCGGGGCTGTAGATTGTTTCGCCGGTCTTATCCTTGAGGGGGAATTTGTGGATTCGCGGATGGTTGGCGTGGCCTGAGATGTGGCCGTCGGGTACGCGGCGTGCCACCCACACGGCACCTTTGTCGGCTTTCCCTTTGCCAATCAGCTCCATCACCCAGGCTTCGTCGGGGTCGGCGATTGAGAATGATTCGCCGCTGCTGGCATACCCGTAGTCCTTTACCAGGTTGGTCATCACCTTGATGGCCTCACGGGCGGTTTTTGCACGTTGCAGGGTAACATATATAAGCGAGCCGTAGTCGATTATGCCGGTTCCGGCCAGCTCTTCGCGGCCGCCCCATGTGCTTTCGGCAATGGCCAGGCCGTGTTCGTTCATGTTGCCGATTGTGGCGTAGGTGTGCGGCACTTCGGGGATTTCGCCGAGCGGCTTGCCGGTATCCCATTCCACGATTTTGCGCATCGTCCCGGCCGGGTGGTCGGCGGCGGGCTGGTTATATAGCTCGCCGTAAAGGTTGTGGGAGTCGGCGGCATAGGTCACCATGACCGAGCCGTCGGCAGTGGCGCCTTTGGCTGCGATAAGGCTGGTGCATGCATCTGCATCGAAACTTGCGGCTACAGCTGCCGCCATCACGATAATCGGTGTAAAATGTCTCTTCATTAGGCTTGTGGCTAAAGATTTTTCTTGTTGTCATACACAACGTTGCAAAGATAGTGATTATTTTGGTAAAAAGGTGCGTCGGCATGACTGGCGGGTGATTTAAAGCTTTTTGACACAAATTCGTCAAAAGGGTGAACAAATGTGGCAATGCGTTGTCGCCGGAAAGGGTTATCTTTGCATGTTGAAAAGCGCGTGCGCCTTATAATCATATTTCTTGTAGCCATGATTTTTTATCGTAGAAAAAGGGGGATTGCTGCCGTGGCCGTGCTGGCGGCTTCCTTTGCATTAAGCCAAAGTTCGAGTGCATCCAATTTAAATATTCAGCCGGCCGGCCATACTGACGCAGTGACATGGCCTGTCACCCCGTCGGCTAATGACAGCCGTCAGGAGCTGGAGCGTGTTTTCGCCACACCCGGGGAGGTTGCAACGGGGCTGTACTGGTATTGGGTGTCAGGTAACGTCAGCCCCGAAGGGGTTATTGCCGATGTGCGTTCGATGAAACAAGCCGGCATTACGCGTGCCTATATCGGGTTCCAGGGTCTTGGCGAGAATGAAGCCCCTCGTGGCCCGGTGCGTATCCAGACCCCCGAATGGTATGAGTGCGTTCGTGCCGCGATGCGCACTGCCGCCGAGGAAGGGATTGAAATCGGTGTGTTCAACTGCCCGGGCTGGAGCCAAAGCGGCGGCCCATGGGTTTCGCCTGAACAGTCGCAACGTTATCTGGCGACTGTGGAGACCGAGGTGGCAGGCCCCGGGCTACGCACGATAGAGCTGCCCCGTCCGGCAAATTACCTGGAGGATGTGAAGGTGCTTGCAACCCGCAAACTGCCCCTGTCGACAGTCAGCGCCGGTAAGGATTCGATTTCTGCCGAAAACGTGACAAGTCTCCGGGCTATGTTCGACGGCGACCCTTCAACCTCGGCCGGTTTCACATCTGATAAGGCTTCGGTGACCATCGTCCCTGCGAAGAAGGATTTCACGTTGCGTTCGGTGGTAATGCGCACAGCCACCCCGGTGCGTGCCGTGATTTCGGTAAAGGCTCTGCAGAACGGCGAATGGAAGGATGTAGGCACATTCGGTGCCGACCGTACCAATATGATGATTGAAGTTGGCTATGACATACTTGCCCCTACGGCTGTGGCTTTGCCCGAAACAAAGGGGGACGCCTTCCGCATCGACTTCCAGATTAACCAGCAATGCCTTATCCCGGAGCTTGCCGTCAGCGAGGAGCCGGTTGTGAATGTGTATGCCGACCAGATTCTCAGCAAGATGTTCCAGACCCCGCTGCCTTTTTGGGAGCAATATAAATGGGCGCCCTCTCCGGCATATTCGGCCGATGCCGTAGTGTCGGAAAAGGATGTTGTCGATTTGACCGCGCAGCTTGACGGCGACCGCCTCACGTGGGATGTGCCGGAAGGGGAGTGGGTTGTTACCCGCACATATATGGCTCCCACAAACGTGCCGAACTCACCCGCGTTGGAAGGTGACGGCAAGGGGCTTGAAATCGACCGTTGGAACCCTGATGTGCTGAAGCACCATTATGACAGCTTTATAGGTGACATAATGCGCCATGTGCCAGCCGAGGAACGCACCACGTGGAAATATATCGTATCCGACAGCTACGAGCGTGCCACCCAGAATTTCGGTGATGACTTTGTGGAATATTTCAAGTCGCATTTCGGTTATGACCCCACCCCGTATCTGCTTACATTCAACGGCACCGTGGTGGGCAGCGCCGACCTTTCGGAGCGTTTCCTTTGGGATGTGCGACGTATGATTGCCGACCGCCTGGCCTATGACCACATAGCCGGGTTGCGTGATATGGCCAACAAAGACGGCATGAAACTGTGGCTGGAGCCTTACGGGCACTGGGGATTTCCGGGCGAGTTCCTTATGTATGGCGGTCAGAGCGACGAAGTTGCGGGTGAGTTCTGGAGCGAGGGCTCGCTCGGCGATATCGAGAACCGTGCCGCCTCGTCGGCAGCCCATATATACGGAAAGGGAAAATGCTGGGCTGAGTCGTTTACATGCGGGGGGCATGAATTCAGCCGTTCACCGCGCACTATGAAACAGCGTGGCGACCGTTTCTTTACCGAAGGAATCAATGCCACGTTGCTGCACTTTATGGTTTCCCAGCCCGACGAGACCCGCATACCGGGTATTAACTGCCCGTTCGGCAATGAGTTCAACCGCAAGAACACATGGTTCAGCCACCTGGATTTGTTTACCGATTATTTGAAACGCGCCAACCATATGCTCCAACAGGGCAACTATGTGGCTGATGTGGCTTATTTTATCGGCGAGGATGCCCCGGTTATGACCGGCACCGTCACCCCGTCGCTTCCGCAGGGGTTCCAGTATGACTTCATCAATGCCGAGGTTATCGAGAAAGCGTTGACCGCCGATGCCAGTCACAGGCTGACCCTGCCCCATGGCACTTCCTACCGCATCCTGGTGTTGCCGCCGTTGAAAACCATGCGTCCCGGATTGCTCCGCAAAATCAAGACCCTTGTGGAAGATGGCGCCGTGGTGCTCGGCCCGAAGCCGCTCCGTTCCCCCTCTATGCAGAATTATCCCCAGGCCGATGCCGAGGTACGCGAAATAGCCGACTACCTGTGGGGGGAAGGTGAAGAACCGCTTACAGGTGTGCGTAAAATCGGGAAAGGTATGGTGATGAACGGGCTGGATATGCAGCAGGCATTCGACATACTCGGCATCACACCTGACTTCACGCATTCGGCAGGGAAGGATGCCGATATAAAATATGCTCACCTCTCCACCCCTGACCGCGACATCTATTTTATTGCCAACCAGCAGGAACAACCTCGCGAATTCAGCGCCATGTTCCGCGATGCCGATGGGCGTCAGCCGGAGTTGTGGAATGCTGTCGACGGTTCGCACCGGCTCCTTCCTGCATTCGGTGAAATCAACGGCAGGATGAATGTGCCGATGCGCCTCGAACCGATGGAAAGCGTTTTCATCGTGTTTGAGAAAAATGCAGGGGGCACTATGGCAGGCAATGCCGGGGTTGCGGCGAATTTCCCTAAGGCCGAAGAACTGATGACGGTTTCCACCCCGTGGAAGGTAACCCTCACCCCCTTGGTTGGGAAAGGGAAGAGCTTCGAAATGAAAAAGCTTCAGAATCTCACGCTGGAGGCCGATGATTATATAAAGCATTTTTCAGGTACGGCGACTTACAAGACCACCGTGAAACTGCCCATGATTCCTGAAGGGAAGCGTCTGCTGCTCGACCTGGGGAATGTCCGCGAAATGGCAAAAGTCAAAGTGAACGGGAAATATGCCGGAGGGGTGTGGACCCCCCCTTATACCCTCGATGTCACCGATTTGTTGAAAAAGGGTAAGAACGAAATCGAGATAGATGTGGTCAACACATGGGTTAACCGCCTGATAGGGGATTCCCGCCTGCCTGACGATGAGCGTGAAACATGGTCATACTATCGTACCCACAGCGCCAAGACACCCCTGCAGCCTTCGGGTCTTCTCGAGGATGTGAAGATCCTGGTGAAATAACAGCTTAAATTAAAGGTTACCTGAGATTTTCCAAAACAGATACAATGAAGTCATGATGACTTCCCTTAAACTAACGAATAATCACAATCAACGATAATGTCACATTATTTAGCAATAGACCTGGGTGCTACTTCCGGGCGCACAATCCTCGGAACCCTTTCCGACGGCAAACTGCAATTGGAGGAGCTTACCCGCTTCCCAAACAGCATTGTGCGTCACGGCGGACGTTGCTACTGGGATATATGGCATCTTTATGAAGAGATGCTCAGGGGGTTGCGCGAAGCCGCACGCCGCAAAGTAGGGATTACCTCGATCGGTATCGACACCTGGGGTGTGGATTTCGTATGCATCGGTAAGGACGGCCATATCATAGGCACTCCCCGCAGCTACCGTGATACCCACACCGACGGGGAACCGCAACGCTATTTCAACGAGAAAATCCCAGCCCACAGGATATACGAGCTTACAGGCATACAGGTTATGCCGTTTAACTCGCTCTTCCAGCTGTCGGCGTTACGTCGCGCCGAATCGCCGGTGCTTGCCGCTGCTGAAAAAATCCTGTTCCTGCCTGATGCTTTGGCGTTCCTGCTGACCGGCAACATGGTTACGGAATACACCATGGCCTCTACATCGCAGATGGTGAATGCATCTACCCGCCGTCTGGAACCTGAAATCCTTGAGAGCCTCGGGCTTGACGAAGGGATGTTCGGCCGACAGGTGATGCCCGGTGAAACCGTAGGCACCCTCACGCCTGAAATCCAAAGCCTGACCGGGCTGGGTGCAGTGCCTGTAGTGGCTGTGGCCGGTCATGACACCGGTTCGGCAGTCGCCGCCGTGCCTGCTACCGACCGTAATTTCGCCTACCTCAGCTCCGGCACCTGGAGCCTGATGGGTGTGGAAATCGATTCACCTGTTATCAACGAACGCTCCGAAGCGGAAAACTTCACCCATGAAGGGGGTGTGGAGGGCACAATCCGTTTCCTTAAAAATATATGCGGCATGTGGCTTCTGGAACGTTGCCGTGAGGAATGGAAACGTGACGGGCTTGACACCGATTATTCCAACCTGGTGGCGCTTGCCGGTGGGGCGGAGCCTTTCCGGTCGATAATCTTCCCTGACGACCCGGCGTTTGCCAATCTGGCGAGCATGACCGAGGCTATCCGTTCATATTGCGAACGCACAGGCCAGCCTGTGCCCGAATCGCAGGCACAGTTCACCAGGTGCATCTACGAGAGCCTTGCCCTGCGCTACCGCCAGGTGTTCGGGCTGTTGCGTGAGTTTGCACAGTATCCCATCAACCGCCTGCATGTTATCGGCGGCGGCTCGCGCAATGCCCTTCTCAACCAGATGACTGCCGACGCCATCGGGGCAGATGTGGTTGCAGGCCCGATGGAATGCACTGCCGCAGGCAACATAATGGTGCAGGCCAAGGCCGCAGGCGAGGTTGGCAGTCTCACGGAATTGCGTGGCGTCATAGCACGGTCGAACGAAACCGCTACTTTCCATCCTGCCGATACCGGCGCATGGGAGGCCGCCTACGACACCTATCTCGACATTATCAAAAAAGCAAACTCATAAGTAAGTCATAAAAATTATTACGTTAATGATTGCTTTTGAAACTTTATATCCCCGTCGGAGTTTTTCCGGCACTTTTTCCTCTATTCATCAGTCGTGTAGCTCGCTACACTCCTTCTTCATCGAGCGAAAATCACTCGAAAAGGCTTCCGCCGGAAATATAAAATAATTTTTACGACTTACATAACTAAAACATAACATAACCATGAACACCCAACAGATTGAACAAGCCTACGAAATTGCCAAACAGCGTTATGCCGAACTCGGCATCGATACCGATAAGGCTCTCGATACCCTTCAGAACGTGCAGATTTCACTGCACTGCTGGCAGGCCGACGACGTTGCCGGATTCGAATCGAGCGGTGACCTCACCGGCGGTATCCAGGTAAACGGCAACTATCCCGGTAAGGCCCGCAACATCGAGGAACTGCGTGCCGACCTTCTGAAAGTATGCTCGCTTCTCGGTGGCAACCACCGCATCAACCTCCATGAAATCTATGGTGAGTTCGGCGGTGAGAAAGTTGACCGCAACGAAGTGGAGTTGAAGCATTTCCAGGGCTGGATCGACTGGGCAAAAGCCAACAATCTCAAACTTGACTTCAATTCCACCTCGTTCTCACATCCCAAATCGGGCAGCCTCACATTGAGCAATCCCGATAAAGGCATCCGTGATTTCTGGATTGACCACACACAGCGTTGCCGTGCTATCGCCGACGAGATGGGACGTCAGCTCGATGACAAGTGTATCATGAATCTTTGGGTTCACGACGGGCAGAAGGAGATGACTGTGAACCGTATGCTCTACCGTTCCATCCTCAAGGACTCGCTCGATGAAATCTACAAGAAGGAATACACCCATATGAAGGACTGCCTGGAATCGAAGGTTTTCGGTATCGGGCTTGAGGCGTTCACCGTGGGCAGCAACGATTTCTATATGGGCTACTGTGCCCAGAACAATAAGATTGTCACTCTCGACACCGGCCACTTCCATCCCACCGAGGTTGTAGGCGACAAGGTTTCGTCGGTGCTCCTGTTCTGCCCCGAAATCATGCTCCATGTTTCGCGCCCCATGCGTTGGGACAGCGACCACGTGACCCTTATGGACGAGTCGACTCTCGAACTTTGCATGGAAATCACCCGTTGCAACGCCCTCGACCGCGTGCATATCGGTCTCGACTACTTCGACGGTTCCATCAACCGTATCGGCGCTTATGTGGTGGGTGCACGCGCAACCCAGAAATCAGTGCTCCGCGGCCTTCTCGAACCGGTTGCCAAGCTTGGCGAACTCGAACTCACCAACCGCAATTTCCAAAAGCTTGCATTGATGGAGGAAGCCAAGGCTATGCCTTTCGGCGATGTATGGAACATGTTCTGCCTCCGCAACAACATACCCGCCGGTGCCGACTTCATCGCCGACATCGAGAAGTATGAAGCCGAAGTAACCTCTAAACGCTAAATTGCCGACGGCAGTCAACCGATATTATGTCAATTTGCAGGGATACACCCCGTGTATCCCTGCAAATGATATAGAAAAGACGCCGGATAATACTCAAAATCATGCTTCTGATAGGTTTGCTTATCATTGCCGTAGGGGCTTTCTGCCAAAGCAGTTCCTATGTGCCTATTAACAAAATCAAGTCGTGGTCGTGGGAGAGCTACTGGATTGTGCAGGGGCTTTTCGCATGGCTGGTACTCCCGTTCATGGGGGCATTGCTGGCGGTGCCTGCGGGGCATTCGCTCTGCGACCTTTTCACCGCCGACCAGTCGTTCAACATATGGATGACCATCCTTTTCGGCGCCCTGTGGGGCGTGGGCGGCCTTACGTTCGGCCTTTCCATGCGCTATCTTGGCGTGGCACTGGGGCAGTCGATAGCCTTGGGCACATGTGCCGGGCTTGGCACAATCATGGGCCCGGTGCTGCTCAATCTCTTCTTCCCTGAGAACGACCCTCTGTCGCAGCTCACCTTCTCCGTAATCCTAGGTGTGGTGGTTACCCTTGCCGGTATAGCCATTATCGGTGTGGCCGGTTCGATGAAGGCTGCGTCGTTGAGCGAGGCGGAGAAAAAAGCCGCCGTGAAGGATTTCAATTTCCCGAAAGGGATTACGATTGCCCTCTTGGCGGGTTTCATGAGCGGGTGTTTCAACGTCGGCCTGGAGTTCGGCAGCGGCATTAATTTCGGTGACCTTACCCCGGCCATGTACAAGACCCTTCCGGCAACATTCCTGGTTACGCTCGGCGGCTTTGTGACCAATGCCGTCTATTGCTTCTATCAGAACAGCAAGAACCGCACCTGGGGTGATTATGCGAAAGGCAATGTATGGTTCAACAACATCCTGTTCTGCCTTCTTGCCGGTGCGCTGTGGTATAGCCAGTTCTTCGGTCTCGCCTTGGGAAAGGGGTTCCTTACGGGGTCGCCAACGCTCATGACCCTTTCGTTCTGCATCCTGATGGCGCTCAACGTGGTGTTTTCCAATGTGTGGGGCATCATCCTTAAAGAGTGGAAAGGTTGTTCGGGCAAAACGATTGCCACCCTTGTGGCCGGCATCGTTGTCCTGATTGTGTCATGTTTCCTTCCGCAGTTGATTTAGCATATAATAATCCAAATTATTCACTTAACTATGTCAGTACTAGATAACCGCCCGGCGTTGAAAGCCGAGGTTGAAAAAGTCGCCGAGGTAGCAGGCTACCTTTGGGAAAAAGGGTGGGCCGAACGTAACGGCGGCAACATCACAGTCAACATCACCGATTGCGTGGATGATGAAATGCGGGCTATGCCTGCCATTACCGAACCGGTTGCCATAGGCGCCACCCTCCCGAATCTCAAAGGAAAATGGTTTTATTGCAAGGGCACGAACCGCCGCATGCGCGACCTTGCACGCTTCCCTATGGAAAATGGTTCGATTATCCGGATCTGCGACGATTGCGCACACTACGAAATCGTGGCCGACGCCCCTGTCAAGCCCACTTCGGAGCTACCCTCGCATCTGAGCGTCCACAACTATCTGATTGCAAAGGGTTCGACTTACAAGGCTTCGGTGCATACGCATCCCATCCAATTGGTGTCGATGAGCCATAACAAGGCATTCCTTGAAAAAGATGTGCTCACAAACATCCTGTGGAGCATGATTCCCGAAACCAAGGCATTCTGCCCGCGTGGGTTAGGTATCGTGCCTTACATGCTCCCGTCATCGGTAGAACTTGCCGACGAGACCATCAAAGCCATCGACGACAATTACGATGTGGTTATGTGGGAAAAGCATGGTGTGTTCTCTGTGGCCGACGATGTGATGGAGGCTTTCGACATGATTGATGTGCTCAACAAAAGTGCCGTTATCTATCGTGACGCGTGTGCCATGGGCTTTGTGCCCGACGGCATGACACAGGAACAGATGCGTGAGCTGTCGACAGTGTTCAATCTACCGAAATAAACAAATCAAACAAATCGCTCATTCTCCTCTTTCCTAACCTATAACGCGCATCTGACCTGCGTGATTTTGATATAGAGGTCATTATGATTTCATAACCCGGATTCAAGGAAAATTTTGCAGATGATAAAGAATTTCGCCATAATATGCGCCCTTGCGGCAGCCGTTACATTCCCCGTCACCGCCGAGGAGGTCGACCTCCAGTTGCAACGCCGCGAGGATCAGACAGTCCATGCCGTGCCTGGCCACAAGGTTGATCATAAAGGCATTGTTATCAATCCAACCCCACAGCAGCTGGTGCGTGACCCGCAGGGACGAACCTTTGATACATCCCGGAAGAAACTTAAAATCAAAAGTGGATATGGCGTGAAAGCTGCTGCCAAGGCCGGGGTGAAACCTTGCGAAGGTGCCTACCGCCTGCGTATCGACGGTAAAGGCGCGGAAATCACAGGCTATGATGCTGCCGGTGAGTTTTATGGCCGCCGCACCCTCGACGCTATCCTTGCAAGCGAGGCCGCCGCATCAGGGCAGGTACCTTTCCTGGAAATCAACGACTGGCCCGAACTGCCTGAGCGCGGTGTGGTGGAAGGTTTCTACGGAACCCCCTGGAGCCATGAGGCACGGTTGGCATTGATTGACTTTTTCGGCAGGAACAAACTCAACAAATATATCTACGGGCCAAAGAACGACCCGTATCACACGTCGCCCGATTGGCGTAAGCCGTATCCGGCGGATGATGCCGCCCGTCTGCAAGAGCTGATAGTGGCCTGCGACAGCAATATGGTCAAATTCACTTGGGCTGTGCATCCGGGTGCGGATATAAAATGGACTGACCGGGATTTTGCCGATATAATGGATAAATTCGAGCAGTTGTACGGACTGGGATGCCGCTCGTTTGCCATTTTCTTTGATGATATAAAAGGGGAGGGGACGAATCCTGAAAAGCAGGTGGCATTCCTTAACCGCCTGACCAAGGAGTTTGTCGAGGCCAAGGGCGATGTCACCCCGTTGGCAATGTGCCCCACAGATTTCACAAAGGCTTGGGCTGACGGTTCTGAAAACGGCCCCCTGTCGGTTTATGGCCGCACCCTCGACCCGTCGGTAATGGTGATGTGGACCGGTGATGCCGTATGCGGAGACATTCCACGCGAAACCCTTGAGTGGGTCGACAGCCGCACCCGCCGTCCGGCATTGGTGTGGTGGAACTATCCCGTTACCGATTATGCACGCCATATCCTGAACCAAGGCCCGGTTTATGGTCTTGACACCCGTGCTACCTCGGCCGACCTGTGCGGCCTGATGTCGAACCCGATGGAAAATGCCATAGCATCCACTGTGGCACTCTACGGCGTGGCTGACTATACGTGGAATCCGGCGGCATATAACCCGATCGACTGCTGGGAGCGTTCGCTCGTCTACCTTATGCCGGAATGCCCCGGAGCCTACCGTGCTTTCGCAATCAACAGCTGCGATACGGAATTCGGTTACCGCCGGGAGGAGTCGTGGGAGACCCCCTCGTTCAGTTTTGAGGACTACACACGTCCCAAGGCCGCACTGCTCCGTTCGCAACTTGCCGGGATGAAAGCCGCCCCTGCCGAGATACGTGCAAAATGCGGCAACAAGATGCTTCTGGCAGAAATCGACCCGTGGCTTGACCAACTTGAAGCCCTCGCCGACCGGACTGATGCCGCCCTTATGCTTATGGAGACATATTCAGGTGGTGACGGCGCGGCGTTTTGGAACGGATATATCGCAAACCGCATGGATTCCGCACGTCAGGCGGCCTACGAGGCTCACAAAGTGGGCACTCTGAGGTGGCAACCGCTTTATGAGGATCTGATGGATAAAATGGTCGACGGTTTTTACAGGACTATAGCCGGGGAGGAATCATCGATTCCTACGGTAATCGGTACATTCGGAAACCTGCAGACCCCCAGCCGTAAAAAGATGTTCGACAACGATTCTACGACCGTTTATTTTGCCGACCGCGTGCAGCAGGCAAGCGACTATATAGGGGTGGAATTCGGCTCGCCGGTGGCGTTGCGCAACGTCAGGATATTGCAAGGGCGTGACTTCCGCGATGTGGTCGTGTTTGACAAGGCCGTGGTGGAATATTCTCCCGACGGGAAAGAATGGAGCCTGTTGACCGATACATTGACATGGGTGCGTGATATTTGTTGGCAACTCCCCGCAGGCACCGACACAGCCCCCATGGCAAAAGCTGTTCGTTTGCGTAAGCTTGAGTCGGACAACCAGCAAGGTGTCGGCATACGTGAATTTTCTGTCAATGCCACCGATGTTACCGCTGCATTCGACCGTAACCCCTCCACGTTCGAGACCCTCGCCGGAAGTATGTCGTTCAAACCGTTGGCAGATGCCGACCGCCTTTGTTTCCTCCTTGGGGATATGGAGGGGAGGACTTTGTTGGTGGAACAGCATGATGCAACCGGGAAAACCTTGTTGTCAGTGCCTGTTACCGAGGCATATGCCGAAATCGAGGTTTCCCCGTCGGCGCATGAAGTAGTCCTCTCGGGTAATGCCGACATATTCGAGATAATCACTAAAAAGAAATAAGTAAACATCCAACCATGAAAATGTTTGACAGATATAGACTTGTGTTGGCATTTACCGCCATGTGCGGTTGCATGGGGCTTGGCGCTGTAAATCTTCCCGAGCTTCCCGACCGCGACGGTTTCAACATCAAAGGTTATGTGCATGATGGTGCACAAGGGGTGCCGGGAGTGCTTGTATCCGACGGTTACTCCTTTGCCCGTACCGATGCTGACGGGGCATATTATATTGCATCCGATACCAATGCCAAGGAAGTGTTCGTTATCCTCCCTTCAGGATATGAATATGCCGAGATTGACAAAGGTGTGGCCGGTTTTTTCAAAGCCATAGATGGCAGCGAATCCTTCCAGGCTGATTTCGCCCTGAGGCCGATAGGTGACGACACTTCGTTCAGCTTCTTCGTACATGCCGACACACAGCCTGACATATGGTTCAACGGGCAGGTGTGGAACGAGGTTAAAGAGGCGTATGCCGATATGGGGGCATTATCGCAGACCGTTGCCGCAACTGACGGCTTTGCCCCGTTCAATCTGCATCTTGGCGACATCATATATAATGGCTCGGCTCTGAACTATGACTATACGGGCTATTTGGAGACATTGGAGTCGGCAGATTATAATTTGGCCACATTGCCCACCCCCGGTAACCATGACCGATATTATACCACGGATTATGACAAGGCTATGGCTCTTTATCGTGAGGTATGGGGGCCGGTTTACTATTCGTTTAACAGGGGAAAGGTGCATTTCATTTCTGTTGACAATGTGTTGGTGAAAAAGGATGGCGCCTATACGCGCGGCATCAGCGATGCTGCCGTGGCATGGATGGAAAAAGACCTTTCATATGTGGAGAAAGGTGCGCCTGTGGTGTTTTATACGCATCAGCCGATGACCCGTAATGACGCCGCACTGAAAGCCTTTTCAGGAGTGCTGGATATGCTCAAGGAATATGATGTGCTTATCCTTACGGGACATCTACACCGGGTGTTCAACAATTTCCCGGAATATGCACCCTCAATCCGCGAACGCAACCATGTGGCGCTCGGTGGTTATGAATGGCGCTCGATTTGCAGTCAGGACGGTGTGCCTAACGGATATTATGTCTATTCTGTGGACGGCACTGAAATTTCATGGAAATTCAAGCCCACGGGCAAGGATGCCGACAAGAATATGTTCCGCATGTATGAACCCGGTTTCCCTGACACCGATTTGGTGAAACCTTCCGATGACAAAACCGTGATTGTGAACGTTTGGGACTGGGATGAGGACTGGACAGTTACATGGAGCCTCGACGGAGTGGAGCAGGGTGACGTACCCCGCTACGAAGAGGCAACCGACCCGTTGGCCGCATATCAGTTTGACAATAATCCCATGCATCCTACCTGGGAGACCAAGCCTACCTACCACCTTTTCCATTGCGATGTGCCTTCCACCGGCAGTCTTGTCAAGGTGACGGTTTCCGACCCGTTCGGACGCACGTTGTCGAAAACTCTCGAACTGGAATCGGAGTCGGGTGGTATCGAGGCTGTGGCTCCGGAAAGCTGCGGGGTGGTGAAAACCGAGTTCTATTCCTTGCAGGGGGTGAAGGTCTTGACCGTCAAGGGTTCCCCTGAAACCGATACACTCCCGCTCGAACGTGGTTGCTACGTAATGGTATCGCACCTTATGGACGGCTCATTGAGAACCGATAAGGTGATTTTGTGAAAGTATTTTCCACAAAGGTTATAATGAAGGCGAAAATTACGATAGTGCTGAATGCGTTGCTGGCAGCAGTAGTGGCGCAGGGCATCGGATTGCCGGAACTTCCTGTGCGTGACGATGCTGATGTAATGGGATATGTTCATGACGGCACACGGGGTGTGGCCGGGGTGCTTGTGTCGGATGGTTATGATTTCTCATGCACCGATGAGAACGGGGCGTATTATCTTTCCGCCAATCCGGCGGCGCTGATGGTCTATGCCGTACTTCCGTCGGGATATGAATTTTCCACTGTGTCTGATGGTGTGCCGGCTTTTTTTAAGGCTCTCAATCGCGGCGGCGAGGTGACCAGGGCTGATTTTGCATTGAATCCGATTGGTGACGATGATTCGTTCTCGTTCCTGGTCCATGCCGATACACAGCCGGAGCCGTACTTCAATATGCAGGTCTATTCCGATATGGGCAAAGCCTACATGGAAATGGCCCGGCAGGCGGCTGTTATCGCGGGTGACGAAGGTTTCATGCCGTTTAACCTTCATTTGGGCGACATTGTGTATAACAACAATTCCGCCAAGGGGTATGGGGCTTATTTCAGCTGCTTGGCCGATGCCGGTTATAATGTGCCTACATTCGCCACCCCGGGTAATCACGACCGCCTTTACATCCTCGATTATGAAAAGTCGCTGGAGCTTTATCGCGGTTCGTGGGGGCCGGAAAGATATTCGTTCAACCGTGGTAAAGTACATTTTATCTCGCTTGACAACGTTGCTATCAATAAAGAGGATGCATTCGGGCGAGGAATCCGTCCTGAAGCGTTGGAATGGCTTAAAAAAGATTTGTCGTATGTGGAGAAAGGCTCGCGTGTGGTGTTCTTCACCCACAGGCCGATGACGCAGAATGCATCGGCGTTGAAAGCCTACTCAGCCGCGCTCGACGTACTCAAGGATTACGAGGTGCTGATTTTGAGCGGGCATGTGCATCGTTCGTTTACAAACTACGAAGAATATGCGCCCTCGGTTCGCGAGCGTAGCCAAGTCCCTTTAGGCGGGTTCATATGGCGTGGACCTTGCACCCAGGACGGTGTGCCGCAGGGCTATTACATATATCACGTGGATGGCACTGACATTTCATGGAAGTTCAAATGGCTGGGCAAGGATGCCGACAAAAACCTGTTCCGGGTGTATGAGCCTGGCCAGTTCGATTCCATGACATTTGACCCGGATGAGGATAAAACCGTTATCGCCAATGTATGGGACTGGGATGAGCATTGGACTGTTACATGGAGCCTTGACGGCGTACCGCAGGGGGAAGTGCCGCGCTATGAGGGGTTCCGGGATCCGTGGGCTGTTTATAACTACGACGGGCGTGAAGAGTTTCCCGAGTGGTCACCTTCCGAAACATACCATATGTTTCATTGCGATGTGCCTGCAACGGGCAGTGTGGTCGAAATCAGTGTCACCGACCGTTTCGGGCGTGAGGCGTCCAAGACCGTTACATTGGAATCTGTGTCGGGCGGCATCGAGTCGGTGTCTTCGGGAAACTGCGGCATCACGAATGCCGAAATATATAATGCCCAGGGGGTGAAGGTCCTGACCGTGGCAGGCTATCCCGAGGCCGATATGCTGCCCATTGGCTCAGGGTGCTACATCATGCGCTTGCATCACACTGACGGCACTGTGACAATCGAAAAGGTTATACGTTGAGGCTTATCGCCAATTTTATTCCAAATAAAAGAGATGAAAGGAAAGATATTGATGCTGTGTACAGTCCTGGCGGCTGTGTCGGCAAATGCCACCCAGATAACGGTGGGATCATATAATATCAGGGTACAGACACCCGACGACCGTGGCGCAAACAATTGGGACAATCGTCGCGACTATGTGGCACGCACTGTGATTGACAACGGTTTCGACGTGGTTGGCTTCAACGAAGTCAAGTCCGGGCGTCAGAAATCCGAACTTATGGAACGGTTGCCGCAATACTCGTTCAGCGGATGGGACGGCCATGAAGGGTGGGCTGACACAAGTGAGACCGCAATCGACCTTATCGGTTACCGTACCGATATGTTCGACCTGGTTGACGAAGGGTGGTATTTCCTGTCACGCGACCAGGCGAATTGGGAATGCAGCTGGGATAACAGTTCCGAACACAATGTGCGTCATACATCGTGGGCCAAACTGAAGGTAAAGGAAACGGGCGAGATTTTCTATTTTTTCTGTTCGCACCTTGACCATCAGGGTAATATTGCCCGCGTGTTGCAGGCACATCTTAATTATGAGAAAGTATGGGAAATCGCCGGCCATTACCCCACGGTGTTTGTAGGTGACCAGAATTCAACGACATCGCGTGTGAACTACCTTAACCTTTACAAGGCCGGGTTTACCGATGCCTTCAGCACCGTGGATGACCCCGTGGGACAGTTCGGCAAGGATGATCCCGCCACTGCCGGGCAGTGGAATGCAGACCCTTCATCAGGGCGCCGTATTGACTACATATGGGTGCGCGGGTTCAATGTCGATTCCTACGACCATTGCACGGATAAATACGATCTCGGCGCTATGCCGTCCGACCATCTGGCCATCACTGCCAAACTGACATATGTCGACCCGGATATAACGAACCGTTACCGCTATGTCAGAGCCGGAGCGGATGGGACCGGCAGCAAGGAGTCGCCTTTCGGCACATTGCAGGAGGCTGTAAATGCCGCCGGTCTGGGCGATACAATCTATGTGGCCGCCGGGGAGTATGACGTCGTCTCCCAGCTTGATATCAAACAATCCGTGCGTTTGTTTGGCGGGTATGATGAAAATTTCGACGAGGTTGTCGGCCTGTCGGAGGTAAAAGCCGCTTCTGCAGTAAGGTGCATCGACCTGAAAAAGGATACGGATGTGGAAATCCGTAATTTCGCCATCCGCGACGGCGCGGTTACAGGGGATACCCAGGACGGTGCCGGGATCCGTGCCCACGGTGCGCGTTTGATTTTGCGGGAATGCGAACTTTCCGACAATACCGCCGGGCGTGACGGCGGTGGGATTGACTGTACAGGCCAGCTGATTCTTGACCGTGTGCGTTTCCTGCGCAATAAGGCAGGGCGCAACGGGGGTGGTTTCTGTTGCGACAACCCCAACAAAAGGTATTGGTTCAACTTCCCTGTAGAACATTGCTACTTCGAGGGTAACGAGGCTGCCGACGGGGCTGCAATCTATCTGCCGCGTTTTGTCTACGGTTATATTTCAGGGAATACATTTAACGGTAACAAAGCCTCGGCAGGGTCTGCCACCTACCTACATGCGGTAAGCAATGCCGCCACAAGCATGCTGGGAGTGAATCTCACAGTTGTCAATAACACATGGGTGCTAAATGAAAGTGCCGGTGAAAGCGGTGCGTCGGCCCTGTTTGTGGAGATTGATGCCGATGCCCCGTTTGCATTGGTCAACAACACCATTGTCAGCAATCGTTCGGCCAACGGGCGGTATGCGGTGTGCATGAGCAGCGGCATCCCATATATCAGCAACAATATAGTGGCCGGTAATGAAGGGGGTGACATAATGCTTGACGCCGACGGCGTTTCAGCATCCTATAACCTTTACACATCGCCGGAATCGGTTACTTACCCTGTCAATACCCGCGACATATATTCTGACGACTTTGCATCGTCGGTGTCTGCTTTGGGGCGTGTGCTCGACGGGGAGGTTGCGGAAGGCTGGTTCATTCCTACTCTGACAACCGGCACTGATGATGGTGGCGGTGCCATAGCGGCATCGGAGCTTCCTGCTTTATGGTCAGTTCCTTCGGTGAGGGTTACAGACCCGGCCTATTCCGATGCGATGAACCTCTGCTCGATTACTGCCATGCGTATGCGCGAGGATGTGTTGCGGGCGGATTTCAACAATGATTGCATGAAGGAAAAGACAGTAAGCCTCGCTGTTGACCAAATAGGCATGCCGCGCCCGCTTGACGGCAAAGCCACTATAGGCGCCCGCGAATATTTGGTGCCTGCCGGAATCGGTGCGGTAGTGCGTGATTCCGGTGATGATTCATCTATCCAGGCTGAGTATTTCGACCTTATGGGGCGGCATGTCGCCAATCCTTCAAAAGGTATCTATATACTTCGTCGTGGGGCGTATGCCGAGAAGGTGATGGTGAAATAACACCCGGAGCAAAATTGGTTTTCAGATACAAGAACCGCGCTGTGACGGAATTCCGTCACA
>OFGR01000604.1_pt1 | contig 35277 bp, 42 predicted proteins | sample 1521811 | NCBI WGS metagenome assembly OFGR01 (sample SAMEA3504098, study PRJEB24116) | mouse gut metagenome | biome: mouse gut; feature: mouse-associated habitat; material: faeces | place: Denmark | collected 2011
TCTGGCGCACCGGGCGGGGCAACGTGGCCGTCTTCGGCCCGCAGGTCGAAACACGCCCGGCTTGCCGCGTCTACGTCTATCGCGTGGTCCGCGATTTCCGCGACGTGCCGGGTGCCCTGCGCTATGAGGTATGGTCCCGCAAGGCCGACAGGGTGACGCTGTGAGCGAGGTGTGGGTCAGCCATGACGAATTGGCCGAGGCTGTGGGCGAGACGGGGGCGGTTATCCTGTGCGCAGCCTGCGGTGGACGGTCGCTTTTTATTCCGAAGAAGCCTTGCGGATACCTCCTTGAGCTCCTCGGATCGCAGCGCATGGGGTATCTCTGCGCCGTATTCGGTGGGATGCAAGTAGTGGTTCCCAACCTCCGCCGGGGGGAACCGTTCAAGGATCGCATCCTGTCCCGTCTGGAAGCGGGGGAGAAGCCGGACGCTATCGCCCAAGCCCTCGGCGTGACCACCCGCTATGTCCGTAGGCTCAAGAAGCAGCTTCGCGGAATACCCGAACCACAGCGGCAATATCGGTTGCTGTAAGTCCGAACCTTGTTCACGGTGCCGCCTCCTCCCCCTGCCGTGGCAGGGTGCGCACAGGAGGATTTTGTATGGCTCTTCCCCTTCGCCACTTCTCCCCAACCGAGTTCGCCTGCAAGTGCGGCTGCGGCGCGGGCATGGAGAAGATGGACCCCGTTTTCCTCAAGATGCTTGACGAGGCCCGTGAGCTGGCGGGCATCCCCTTTGTCCTGACCTCGGCCTACCGCTGCCCGAAGCACAACCGGGCCGTGGGCGGCGTGGAGGATTCCGCGCACGTCCGGGGCCATGCGGTGGACATCCGCTGCGCCTCCTCGCACGAGCGTTTCCGCATCGTCTCGGCTCTGCTTGAGGCGGGCTTTCGGCGCATCGAAGCCGCGCCCACGTGGATTCACGCCGACACCGATCCCGCCAAGCCGCAGGACGTCATCTTTTACGCCGCCGGGAGGACGTACTGATGGACCTTTCCTCTTTGGCCGCGCTGCTGGGGCCGCTTGCAGATATCCTGAACTCCCAGACGGGCACCTTCGCCCTCGTCGTCACGGCCCTCGGGGGCCTGTGCGCCCTTGTCGCCGCATTCCTCCCTGCGCCGGACGAGAAGTCGGGACGAGCCTACCGTGCTGTCTATACGGTGGTGAACTGGATCGGCTGCAATGTGGGCAAGGCGGCCAACGCCGACGACGTGGTCGCGAGGCAAAGGAAACTCCAATGAGAGGGCCGGAATGCAAATGTTCCTGCGCTTCCTCGCCGCGCTGGTCCCCCTTCTGGAAGCGGGCCGGACATGGCTTGATCGCCGCCGCGCGGACGCTGCTCGCCGTGAGCGCGCTCGTGATCCTGTGCGGCTGCTGTGCCGCAGGCTCGGGGGCAAACCTGACGATCCCGCCGCCGCCCGTACTGACGAGCCTGCGCCCCCTGACGCTGGACGGGACTGAGGGCGCGTGGATGGACTGGCGCGACGCCGGGACACTCGACGCGTGGCTCGAAAGCGTGGGGGCGACCCCATGAGCGGCGAGGAAAACATCCAGCTTGTACGCGAGATCGGCGCGGTCAAGGCGGAACTGGCCGGGCTGACCGCCGAGGTAGCGGGTATCAACCAGCGGCTCGACGACATCGTGATCACGCAACTGAAGGATCACGGCAAACGGCTGGCCGCGCAGGACGCCCGCATCGCCGCCCTTGAAGCCGCCGAGAACAGGCGGGCGGGTGGTTTGGCCGTCCTTGCGGGTGTGGCCGCAGCCGCGGGCAGCGCTGGGGCTTTGCTCATGAAGCTGCTGGGCCCCCTGTGATCTGAGTTTTTCGGAGCTATAAAAAATGGATTTGAAAGTCGAACAGTGGCCTATTGATCGCTTGATCCCCTATGCGAGAAACCCGCGCAAAAATGATGCGCAGGTTGACCGTATGTGCGCCGCAATTCTGGAATTCGGATTCCGTATCCCTATTGTTGCGCGTTCTGACGGTAGTATCGTTGACGGACACCTGCGTCTGAAAGCCGCCCGGAAGCTGGGCTTGAAAGATGTTCCCGTAGCTCTTGCCGACGAGCTGAGTGATGTGCAGGTCAAGGCTTTCCGACTGCTTGCAAACCAATCGGCAAATTGGGCTGAATGGGATAACGAACTTTTGGCCCTTGAGCTTGAAGAACTCAAAGCATCTGATTTTGATATCGATCTCATAGGATTTAAAGCCGAGGTTATCGAGTCGCAAGAAAGCGTTCTTGCAGAAGATAGGTACACTGCGAAAGCTACGACCCCCACATACGAGCCTACGGGGAAAGATGTTCAGGTTGGTGAACTGTACGATCAGACAAAAGCAGACGCTTTGGTCAAAGCGATTCATGCTTCAACCGTTTCTACGGAAGAGAAAGCCTTTCTTCTTGCCGCCGCCCATCGACATACCGTTTTCAACTACGAGAACATCGCAGAGTACTACGCCAACGCATCTCCAGAAATGCAACGGCTCATGGAGCAATCAGCCCTTGTCATCATCGACATTGATAATGCGATTGAAAACGGGTTCGTTGAGCTCTCTTCTCGTATAGACGAACTTCGTAATGCGTTGATCTCCGAGGGGGATAACGATGAGGCATGAAAAGTTCGCTTGTTTTATCCTCACGTATGGAAGGCCTCAGAACCAGCAAACGTATCGTTCACTTCGGAAGCATGGATATACAGGCCCCATCTATCTCATCATTGATGATGAAGATGCCACAGGTGAAGAATATATCCGTCAGTATGGTGATGAGGTGATCCGTTTTTGCAAGGAAGATGCCGCCAAACTCACTGATCGGGGGGATAATATCCAGAAGAAGAATACGGTCCTTTTTGCTCGGAACATGTGCCATAAGATAGCTGAGGGTTTGGGGATCGATTTTTTCTTAGAACTTGACGACGATTATGACTCGTTCCAGCACAGATATGCAAAAGATGGAGTCTTGAGGTATGTATACCCGCAATGCCTCGATGACGTCTTTGATGCCTATCTCGACTTTTTGGAAAAGACGCCATCTTTAAGCGTCTGTTTTATGCAGAATGGTGATTTCATTGGGGGCGCTACTGATTTCCCCAAATTGACAGTGAAACGTAAAGCCATGAACGCGTTCTTTTGTAAGACCTCGCGCCCCTTCAGATTCGTTGGACGTATGAATGATGACGTCAACACGTATGTAACGCTGGGACATCAGGGCAAGCTCTTTTTCTCATTCGGAAATACGTGCATCAATCAGGCCGAAACACAATCCCAAGCTGGGGGGCTGACTGATATGTATCTTGAAAACGGCACATACATGAAAAGCTTCTATACCGTTATGATGTGCCCGTCCGCTGTGAAAATATCGACGATTAAAGATACATACATGCGATATCATCACAAAATATCTTGGAATCATTGCACGCCCAAAATTCTTTCTCCTCGATATCAAAAGGTGAGTTCATGAAAACATGTCTGGTGACAGGTGGAGCAGGTTTCTTGGGGGCACATCTTTGCAGGGAATTGCTTGAAAGAGGCCATAAGGTCATCTGCATAGATGATCTTTCCACAGGAAATATTCGCAATCTGCCTGAATCTGACGGATTTTTCCAGTTTTTTCGTCATGATATCTGTTTCCCCTTCGAAACTTCCGGGCATATAGACGAGATTTACAATCTTGCATGTCCGGCAAGCCCTCTGAACTATCAAGGCAAAAATGCGATCCAAACGACGAGGACCTGCGTACTCGGGGCTTTGAATATGCTGGAGTTTGCCCAAAGGCATGGTTCGACCATTTTGCAAGCGTCTACGTCGGAAGTGTATGGGGAACCGCTTACTTCACCTCAGCGAGAGGCGGATAGAGGCAACGTCAACCCTATCGGCATCCGAGCCTGCTACGATGAGGGGAAACGTTGCGCCGAAAGTCTGTTTTTCGATTTTTATCGGGAAAAGGGGACCAAGGTTAAGGTTGTGCGTCTATTCAATACGTATGGTCCCATGATGTCGATAAACGATGGCCGTGTGGTTCCTAACTTCATCTGTCAAGCCTTACGGGGTGAGGATATAACCGTGTACGGGGATGGTTCTCAGACACGCTCGTTTTGCTTCGTGCGCGATACGATCTCGGGCATTATCTCGATGATGGAGTCGGATAGCTATGTCACTGGTCCCGTAAATATCGGCAACCCTGAAGAAATCACGATCTTGGAGCTTGCCAAGACGATAATCGAAAAAGTGCGGTCCTCGTCAAAAATTGTATTCCGGCCTATCCCTGACGATGACCCCACGCGGCGCGTCCCCGACATCGGCAAGGCGTCCGCGTTTCTGGGGTTTAAGCCGACAACGAGCTTGGATGAGGGGCTTGAACTGACGATTCCATACTACATCAACCTGCGCAGAGGCGTTCAATGAGTGGCGGCAGGCCTGCGATAAAACGATGCAAAGAAAAGGCCTCGCTTGTAGAGGTGATGGCTCAATACGGCGTACCGCAGGATGAAATTGCCGCAAAGATCGGCATGTCTGCTGATACGATGGTGAAGCTCTACAAAAAAGAGCTACTTTCCGGGAGGACAAACGCTAATTTCAAAGTGGGAAAGCGACTGTTTGATAAAGCCATGTCGGGGGATACAACGGCCCTCATTTTCTGGGCAAAGACCCGGATGGGGTGGAGAGAGACGCAAAAAGTCGATCTTTCCAGTTCCGATGGAACGATGTCGCCTGTACCAGCACTTGAACTTTCCCATCTTTCTCCCGATGATCTGCTCAAGCTGACGCGGGAAGCCTCCAAAGACACGGAGAGGAATGGCGGGTGAGACGCTTGCTGAAATCCGCCGTGCGCTGGCCAGGAGCTGCATGGCGGCCTTCGTGCGCCACACCATGCCCGCCTACCGCATGGGCTGGGTGCATGAGGAGGTTTGTGCCGAACTGGACGCCTTCCTTGCCGATGTCGTAGCCGGGCGTTCCCCGCGTCTCATGCTGACCATGCCCCCGCGTCACGGGAAAAGCGAATTGGCTTCCCGCCGCTTCCCCGCCTATGCCTTGGGCCGCTACCCCGATCTCTCCGTCATTTCCACGAGCTACGCCGCAGACCTGTCCTCGCGCATGAACCGCGACGTGCAGCGCGTCATCGACAGCCCGGAATACCGGGAACTCTTCCCCGGCACAGCCCTCTACGACAAAAATAACCGTACAGTCGGGAACGGCTCCTACCTCCGCAACTCGGACATTTTCGAGATCGTGGGGCATAAGGGTTGCTACCGTTCTGCGGGCGTAGGCGGCGGTATCACTGGCATGGGCGGCCATATCGTCATCGTCGATGACCCGTTCAAGGATCGGGCATCCGCCGATTCCCCCACTATTCGCCAGAACGTCTGGGACTGGTACACGTCCACATTGTACACGCGCCTCGCGCCCGGCGGTGGGGTACTCATCATCAATACCCGCTGGCACATGGCCGATCTTTCCGGGCGGCTGCTCGAAGCCGAGGCACGGGGCGAAGGCGACCACTGGCGCGTGGTGGACTTCCCGGCCATCGCCATGGTGGATGAAGCACACCGCCGGGCCGGAGAAGCTCTGCACCCCGAACGTTACCCGCTGGAACAACTCCTCGCCATCAAGAAGGCCCTCGGCACCCGCGACTGGGAGGCCCTCTACCAGCAGCGCCCTACGCCCGACGGCGGGGCTGTCTTCAAGGCGGAATGGCTGCGCTTCTGGTTTCCCACAGACCTGCCGGAGAGCTTTGACCAGCTCGTCATCTCGTGGGACATGACCTTTAAGGAAGGCGACGATACGGACTTTGTGGTCGGGCAGGTATGGGGCCGCAAGGGGGCCGACCGCTACCTTCTCGATCAGGTGCGACGGCGCATGGGGTTTACGGATACGGTCGCGGCGTTTCGGGCGCTGGCCGCCAAATGGCCCGGCGCGGCCCGCAAGCTGGTGGAGGACAAGGCCAACGGCCCAGCCGTGATCGACGCGCTGAAACACGCCGTGCCCGGCATCATTCCCGTTGAGCCGGACGGCAGCAAGACCGCCCGGGCCCATGCCGTGACCACGTTCTTCGAGGCCGGGAACGTCCTGATCCCGCACCCCGAGCATTGCCCGTGGGCTCGGGAGTACGTCGCGGAACTGACGCAGTTCCCCGGCGCGCCCCATGATGACCAAGTGGACGCAACCACGCAGGCCCTGCGCGACTTCGACGTGAAGCGGCCCATGTCCATCAATCCCGCCATCCTCAACCAGTCGCGCATGGGGTTGAGGCGTATCGGGGGGATTTAAGGCGCAGGGGACGCAGGACGAAAAGTCTTGCAGGGCAGAGGCGGTGATGTTATCGTTTTCCTGACCTGTTAAGACAAATGCCTTTTTCTGGAGAGCCGGGGATTCCGCCCCCCGGCTTTTCGTGTTTCTAGGCATCAGGCGCACCCTCCCAGCCGCTTATTGCCGGAAGGCGTGTTGATCCGTCCCTCCAGCCAGCGCAAGAAGGCTCCCTTCTCATAGGCCACCACACGCCCGATACGCACCCCGCCCGGCCCCTTCCCCATGGAGTCGAGAGTACACAACCGCCCGGCAGAGTAGATGCCCTTGAGGGCTTCCGCCGCAACCTGTCGGGAAAAGGTGGGAGGCAGTTCCTTCCTCAGAGCTTCAAGAAAAGTCGCATCCATGCTTAAAGACCTCCTGTGACTGTTTTTGATGGCAGAAGGGTCGCACGGGCAGGGGGGCACGCGGAAGGTACGGAGGGGTTACGATTTCAAAAAAAATAGCCTACCATTACAGCAGGCTACATGATGCGGGGATTACGGAGGGGTTACGCGGGGGATACGTTACTTGTGGTTTACGAGTTTTTGGAGATTCTCAGCGGGTAGGCCTCTGCTCTTTGCAAGAGCAAGGAATTTATCCGACCATAGCCTGACCAGCACCTGCTTCTGCGATTTCCACGAGTCGACATTCGGTTCCCCTCGCAGTTGGCGATAAATTTCCCTATACGTTACACCTTGAAGCCGTAGGAGCCCTAGGTGAATAGCTTCATTGGCAGGTTCAAGGGCGTACCACTTCCCAACCTCCGCAAGCACCTCCTCCCTTGTCGGCATTGAGTCTGATATCGGCTCCTCTTCCCCGTCAACAGGTGCGGCGTCCTCCATCATTGCCGGGGTATCCGCTTGTTCCGCAGAATTCGGCTTGTGATGTGGTATTGCTTCATCCGCGGGGGATTTCTCCTCTTGGGGGATAGATGAACCTCTGCGCCGTAGGATGGAGTCAACCACGGCATATGTGAGCCCTTGGCATGTGGAAAAGCCGGAAGTACGCTCTATTCATGCCGGGCTATTGAGTGCATAGGCGGTTTCACGCAATCTGTTTACCACATTCCGGCATTCCGGCACGGCCCCTTCACGAATGGGTTTTCGTTGCCCTGCAGCTTCTCGATGCGCTTGGCCCGCGTGCACTCCCACGCATCCACCGGATACATCCTGTCCCATGCGTCCATGAGTTGCGCCTGCTGGCGGCTCATGCGGTAGCGCGGGGCGTAGGCATCGGCCATATATTTGTAGGTCCGGGCGATCTGCCCCCGCGCCCGGACGGGAGGCTCGGCCCTGCGGTCGGCGATCTTCATTTCGCAGCTTCCGAAATCCGGCTCCTCGCCGGGCAGCATCTGGAAGTTGTAGTTCTGGCGCAGGGCGTTGACAGCGCCGATGGCCGGATAAAGGTTGTACATATCGCTCTGCATGAGACGGTATTCCCGGTTCACCTTTTCCGCACACTTGCGGCCCTTGAACGCCTTCCCCTTCGTGTCCACGCACTGTGCGTCCCCCTCGCGCCACTCCGGGAAAGCCTGCCCGAAGTTTTCAGCCGGGACCACATGCTCCCACTCGACCTTTCCCGCCCGTTTCTCGTGTTTCGGGGCCATGAAGCCTTCCGGCAGGGCGACGTTCTTCTTTTCATCAAACGCGGCCCCGCAGTAGAGCGTGACCCGGTGATCATGACAAACCTGCCGCTCCAGCGTTTTCTTGGCCTTGCTGAACGAGTCGTTCCATACGTTGCCCGCGGCCTGCGCTCCGACCGCCGCGACTGCCATGACCAACGCCGTCAGTATGACGGCTGAAAGACCTTTGTCCATGCGGATACCTCCAAAAGATGGCCGCATGGTATATGTATCAATCTATATAAGACAATGCAAAATTCTACAGATCGGCCTCCAATCCGGTTGAACCTTGTTCACGGTGTATTTCCTTTCGGCGCCGTAGCATTATGGCCCCATGAGCAAGAAGCGCACTTTCCGACAGGCCACCTCCATACCTCCGCAAGTGCGACCGCCGCGCCGTCTGTCCCTCTCCCCAGGTGTGCGTGACGGCCTTGCTCAGCCGTTGCCCCTTACGCCCGACGACATCAGCCGGATGTACGGCCCGGCGAAGACGCTCGGCGCGCCCGAAGAGGCGCAGCTTGCAATGGACGCACAGCTTGCGGATTCCGGCGTCTATTCCCTGCTCCAGCATTCGCTTGAACTTGGCGTAGGCATCGCCCCGCAGTTCATGGGCTATGGCGTCCTCCAGAACCTCGCTCAGAACGGCTTGATCCGCGCTTGCGTCGAGACGGTATCGGACGACATGACCCGCGCGTGGATTGACTTCAAGCGTGAAGGGGAGGGCGGCGATGACTCATTGCTCACCGACCTCGCGCAAACGTGCAAGACGTTCGGGCTCCAACGTCTTTTCCATGAAGCGACGGAACTTGTGGGCTATGAGGGCGGGGCCTTCCTTTTCATCGACACGGGGGCCATTGGCCAGGAGCTGGAACGCCCTCTGAACATCGGCCCGTACTCGGCCGAACTGCAACCCGGGGCCCCGTTGCGTTTCGTCGTCATCGACCCGGTGAATGTCTTCCCCGGGGACTACAACAGTCTTTCGCCGCTGGAACCAGACTATTTCCGTCCCCACTGGTGGTGGGTGCTCGGACAGCGTGTGCATGCTTCCCGTCTCATCCGGCTGGTGGCCAACGAGTGTCCCGTGCTGCTGCGGCCCGCCTACAACTTTCTGGGGATTCCACAGGCGCAAATCCTCTGGGATTACGTGCTGCACTTTCAGGAGTGCCGCGCGGCGGAGGCCCGGTTGCTGACCAAATTTTCGCTGACCGTCTTCAAGACGAAGATGGACGATATTTTGTTCTCAGCCGGGGGCACGGCGCAGCTTGATGCCCGCATCCGGTACATGATCCAGTCCATGACGAATGACGGCGTACTTGCCGTGGACAAAGAGACGGAAGAGGTGGTGAAGCTGGAAACGCCGCTTTCCGGCGTGACCGACATCGTGCGCCAGTCCCTTGAAATCCTCGCCGCCTTGAACCGTACCCCGGCGGTCAAGCTGCTCGGCATCAGCCCCTCAGGTTTCAACGCCACGGGCGAATCGGACATCCGCAACTATTACGACCACGTGAGGAGCCAGCAGGAGAAGGTGCTCCGCGACGGCATCAAGAAGGCGCTTGATTGTCTTCAGCTTCACCTGCGCGGGGAGATCGATCCGTCCGTGACCTTCGACTTCGCGCCGCTCGGCGAAGAGGACAGGGCGGCCCTTGCCATGCTCCAGAAGACCAAGGCCGACACCATCGCCGTCTACATGGATCGGGACATCATCTCTCAGGAAGAAGCCCGGCAATCACTTGCCAGCGACCCGGACAGCGGCTTCTCGGACATCGACCCTGAGGACGTCCCGCAGGGCAATGGCATGCCCGACAACCTGCCCGAAGTCGGGAAAGGGGGCCTGATACCCGACATCGACGACGTGGACAAGGCCGGAGCCGTTTACGATGCCGCGCAGGACGAGGATGTCTGGCGCACCGCCAAAAACGGGAAGCACATCCAGATCAACACGGAGACGGCTGAAATCAAGAAAGGGAATGTAGGGCAGCCCGTGGTCAACCGGGAATCCCGCCCAGTGGAGTCCATCAGGCCGGACACGGCCCGGTATGAGTCGCTGCTCAAAGAGCACGGCGGCGACCACAAGAAGGCCGCGCACGCCTACTTCCGCGAGAAATTGCAGGGGCGGCACGTCACGGTGCAAACGGACGGGGGGCCGATAGAGGCGTGCTTTACCGGCGGTGGATGGGGCGAGATCAAGAAGGGGATGAGGGATGATCCACTTAAGGCTGCATTGGTTCCGCACTTGCCGGATATCGTCGCCAACGGAAGGTACGGCGTAGACACTCCGGTGCATAATCATCCAGACGTAAGAAAATTCCACTCATACGCCAAGCCCATCCAGACAGAGCAAGGAACTTTTGAGGCCGTAGTCGATGTCGCGGAACGACCACAGAAGCAGCCGCAGTATCAGGTTTACAGCCTGACGCGAGAAGGAACGCGGGAATACGAATACCGTAGACAAAAAGAGTCGGCATTTTCCCCCGCGACCCCCGGGCAGAACCGGGGCGCTAGAAAAACACCGACTCATAGCAGCGATGCTGCTTTTGAGAAAAATATAGTTCCTTTCTTCGAGGTTGTAAACATCCGCTTCGCCCACGAGGAGCCCATGCATGGCTAAGGTCATCCGCGCCATCAAGCCCAACGCGGGCATCCGGGCGAAGTACCGGAAACGTCTGGTGTCCTTCCTCGACGAAATGCAGCGTTCCGTCGTCTGGTGGATTCGCGCCGAGTACCGACAGCAGGAAGCTCGGATAGCGCAGGATGCATCCCCTGCAAGCGACCTGCAAGATCGCCTTAAGCGCCTGTTCCGGTACTGGATGAAACGGTGGAGGGACAGCGCGGAGAGTTTGGCGCGGGACTTCGTGGGCAGTACGCGGCGGCGCACGGAAGCCAGCATGAAGCAGGCCCTCAAGGATGCGGGCTTTACGGTGAGGATGGAAGGAAGCAGAGCCATGAACGACGTGGCGCGGGCGCTCTTCGAGGAAAACGTCAACCTCATCAAGTCCATCCCGCAGCACTATTTCATGGAAGTGACCGGGCTCGTGCAGCGTTCCGCCAGCACAGGTAGGGACGTGGAGTTTCTCGCCGACGAACTGCACAAGCGGTACGAGATCACCCGGCGCCGAGCCGAATTCATCGCCCGTGACCAGTCCAACAAGGCGACTGAGGCTCTTAAGCGGGTGCAGGACAAGGAACTCGGCATCACCGAAGGCATCTGGGTACATGTTCCGGGAAAGAAAACCAGCCGCCATACCCACCAGCTTATGAATGGAAAAAAGTTTGTCATCGCGGAAGGGCTCTACGACTCGGACGTGAAGCGCAAAGTACTTTGCGGTGAGCTTCCGGGGTGCCAATGTACCTATCGAGCCGTCATCCCTGAATTTGGAGACTAACGTATGTATCAAAGTAAAAGCGTCGCCTTCGATGCGGCCCCCTCCCGGCGGGAAACCGACGAAAATGGCTTCCTGCACGTCAGGTCGTCACACATCACGAAAGCGACGGTAAACCCATACTACGGGCGGGAAATCCCCGGCTGGCAGGAAGCCGGGCTTGACCCCGAGGCCGTCTACTACGGACTGCGTGACCCGCAAGAACTTCAAGCGTCACTTGAAACATGGGCCGGGCTACCGCTGCACATTGAGCACCACATCGACAGCGCGGACGAGCCGGAAAAGCTTACCCGCGTGGGCGCGGTAGGCACGGGCGCGGTCTGGAATCCGCCCTACGTTGATGCCCCTCTCACCGTATGGGACCGGGCCGCCATCGACGCCATCGAAGACGGTTCCTTCCGGGAACTCTCGTGCGCCTACCGCTACGACCCGGATTTCACGCGGGGCAGCTACGAAGGTACCCCCTACGATTTCATCATGAGGAACATCCGAGGCAACCACGTCGCGCTGGTCGAAGAAGGGCGGGCCGGGCCGGACGTGGTGGTTGCGGATTCTCTTCCAACATCAACGAAAAAAGGAACGCTTATGGGCACGTTCAAGAAATGGTTCCGGGGCGCACAGGACGACAACCCGGACGTCGAAAAGCAGGAAGTGGAGCTCGCGCAGGCCATCATCGATCTGCACAAGGTGGACCCCACCACGGGCGAAATCGTGGACATCACCGAGGATGAGGACAAGGCCGAGGAAATCCGCAAGCTCGTCGGTGAGCTGTCCGCCAAGCTCGATCCTGAGGACGTCAAGAAACTGACGGACTCCCTCTCTGATCTGGCCTACTCCAAGGCCACGGGCGACGAGAAACCGGAGAAGAAGGAAGCGATGGACGAAGAAAGCAAGAAAGCTATGGATGCCTGCGGGCTTGATGCGGAAGACCCCGCCGAATCCCGCGCCTTTGCCGAAGGCGTGAAGTACGGCGAGGAACTGGAGCGTAATCCGGACGAACGCAGGAAGCTCGACCGCGAGCATGAATCAGAAGGCATGAAAAAGGCTATGGATGCCTGCGGTCTCGACGCCGAGAACCCGCAGGAGAGCAAAGCCTTTGCCGAGGGCGTCAAGTACGGTGAGGAGCTGATCCGCAATCCCGAGGAACGGCGCAAGCTTGACCGGGAACACGAATCCGAGGGCGAACGCCGTGCGCTTGGCAAGGACGAGGACAAGGATGCGGCCATCAAGCGCGTCCTCGCTTCCGTCCCCGGCCTGACGCCGGAACAGCAGAAAAAGCTTGCGGACTCCCTGCAAGACCTCGCCTATTCTCCCGCCACGGGCGACGCCGACCTTGAAGACAAGGGAACCGCTCAGGACAGGGCTTTGCGACGCCGGGGGCCCCGGCCCCTCACCGCGATGGACGCCGCCCGCATCAAGGCATCCGCCATTGCCGAAGCGCAGGAGCATATGCGGACGCTCGCCGGAGCCGTGCGCGACGTGCGCGGGCTGGTGGGCGAGCTTGACCCGTTGTCCTTCGACTCCGCGTCCGATGTCTACGGCTACGCGCTGGAACAGCTTGGGGAAAATCCCCGCAAGTATCCCCGGCAGGCATGGCGCGGCATGATCGACATCCTTCGCAAGCAGAAGGCGGTTCCTTCCCTTGCCCGTGACGCGGCCCCCGTCGGGCGCATGTCCGGCAGCTTCGCCGGGCTTTCCAACATCACCATTGCAGAATAGGAGGCACACCATGCCTTTGCAGTCCAAAGTCAATCTCTCCGTCGCTCCGGGCGTGGCGGGCGATAAAGCGACGCCCGATCAGAGCATCTACACCCCGCTCAATCCGCTGGCGGCCGTGGCCCTCCCTGTGGGGCGCTTCGTCTTCCCCGTGGTCGAGTCCGGCGTGATCGACAATACGCGGGCCACCAACGTGGCGGGCGACGCCATCGCCGTACTCGGCTTCGTTGAGCGCGTCATCAACTATGTGAACTACGAACTTTTCTCTGACGGCACCCTGACCGTCCCGGCAGGCTCGAACCTCACCGTCGCCGTGAAGGGCGACTACTGGGCCGTCTCCACGACCAAGGCCACGGTGGGGCAGGCCGTCCTTGCCTCCACCGCCGACGGTTCCATCAGCACCGGCACTCCCGACGCCACGCACCTCGATACGGGTTGGGTCGTCAAAACCCCCGGCGAAATCGGGGAACCGATCATCATCAGCAATTGGGGCCCCGTGACTGCGGCCGCCGGAGCGTAGGAGGAATCATGAATCCGACTTTTGAACAGGCCAAGCGCTACGGCTTTATCTTCCAGGGTGCCCGGATGTGGATAACCCCGGAGAACCGCGCCCGCATCGCGCAGGACGCCGCCCTCATCACCACGCCGAACACGACCGTCCCTGCCGAGCTTCTGGCGTATATCGACCCGATGGTCATCGAAATCCTGACCGCGCCCCGCCGCGCCCGCGAAATCTTCGGAGAAGAGAAGAAGGGCGACTGGACGACCCCATACATGAAGTGGCGTGTCGATGAAATGACGGGCAGAACCGAACCGTACAGCGACTATGCCAACGGCACGACTTCGGGCGTGAACTCCGAATGGCAGACCCGCGTGCAGTACGTCTTCCAGACCTCCATCACCTACGGCGACTTTGAAGTGGACATGTCGAGCACGGCCAAGGTCAACCTCGCGGCCTCCAAACAGCGCGCGGCGGCCAACGTCATCGACATCGACCAGAATCGTTTCTACCTGCTCGGCGTCGCCGGGAGGGAAATCTACGGCATCCTCAACGACCCGAACCTCCCTGCGGCCATTACCGCCGGGGCCACGGGAGAGGGCGGCTCCACGAAATGGGCCGACAAGACCACGGTGCAGATATACAATGATGTCCTCGCCCTGTTCGCGCAGCTTTCCGAGCAGTCCAGCGGCCTCATCGACAAGGACACGCCCCTCAAGCTCTGCCTCTCCCCCGAACTGGCCGTTCGCCTCGGCGCGGCTACAGATTTCAACGTGTCCGTGCTGGACATGCTGAAGCGTTATTTCACCCGCATTGATATCGTGACCGTACCCGAGCTGCACAGCATGACCGCCGGGGAAACCATGCTATTCATCGCCCCCGAAGTGAACGGTCAGCGCTCCGGCACGCTCGCCTTCGGTGAAAAGATGCGTGCTGGCCGCGTCGTGCCCGACCTGTCCAGCTTCCGCCAGAAGTTCGTCGGCACCACCTACGGCGGCATCGTGCTCATGCCCTTTGCCTTCGCGCAGATGACTGGTATGTAAAGCGCTGCCTTCCCTACATGCGAAAGCCCCAACCGTTAAGCAGGCGGTTGGGGCTTTTTTGATGCGTGGTGCGAAAACTCACGACTTTTTCTAAACCGCCTACCCGGCGGATAACTCTTGGAAACATGCATAAGCTGCTCTTCGACACCTCTAAACCGCCTACACGGCGGATAATGCCATTGGCGCAGCCATGACGGGTATGTCTATCCTCTAAACCGCCTACACGGCGGATAACAACCTGTCAAACTGCCCGTGAATAGTTATATCCGCGAAAAGAAGCCAAAGTATTTAATAATTGTGGGGATGTTTCGTTTTTTGACTTTATGGGGAGATAAGCCTCTATCTAAAGCAAGAAGAAGGTACCGGTCGTGGCAGAGCGATGGGGACGGTACCTCCCAAAAGGAGGTTATCTCATGCGAGCTTTTTCCCGAGAGTTTTGTATTGCATTTCTGGCAAACATTCTTGCCGATTTGGTAGGTTACTTGTTGAACCTCTAAATAGAGTTACCCCGGTAAGAGGTGAAGCTCTTCGCGGGGCGCAAACTTGAGATAAGTGAGTCTCCGAGAGGTATTTCACTAGGCGGCGGGTGTTGGTGGCACCCGCCGCCCTTCTTTTTCAATAGCCATTCATGGCGTCGGGGGCAAGGGAAAAGAGAAAGGCCGGGACGCCCCCGGCCTTCTGAGTCTACATAGTATTGTTTTCTTGTTGGTTGGGCATCGGAACGGAAAGTTGTCCTTTCCTAAATCCGTAGGCGTAGCCTGCGCTACCACCAGCACCAAGGAACACAGCGCTTTTTATGATTTCAAGGGCGATCTCATCTTTGCCAGTAAACATTGCTATACAGCAAAAGGTAAGGACAAGAAAAATCACAAGAGCCCCAAAAATCATGTAATCACGTCTTGATTTTTGAAAATGATCCCGCCATCCTTTTTGATTCTCAAGGTTAGCACTGATCGTAATTTTTGCTATCTCAAATTGATGTTGATCTTTTTGAAGTTCAACCTGCACTTCCTGTGCTTGTGTAGGTAAATTAGAATCCATAGGAGAATCTCTTTGTGATGGGGGCGAGCTTTGTTCTATATCTTGGCTTGTCCAGCTTGACAATGAAGCCTCCGAAACTGCCCGTTTCTAGGTTTGCCGGGGCAATACGGACATTCGCGGGGTTGATCTCTCCACGTTCGCGACGCTTCAAATATTCCTCAGCCGTGATGAATTCCTCTGTTTCAAGGAAGGTATCAAGGATAGGAGCTTGCGTCATTTCAATCACCTCTTGAGCAAAAGTAACAACACTTTTTGTCGAATGCAACTGGTGACCTCATCATCGGGTATTGAACTGCCTGAGAACCCCAAGCAGGTACACGCCCGGATTCCGGTAGTCTGGAAGGGTATCGGAGGGGTAGATCAAAGCTTCATCAAGCCACTGCTTGACCTGATCGAAAAGAAGCCTTTCAAGCGTGAACTTCTCTGTATTTTCTCCGGCTGATACCTTCGCCCTGTTCTCAATGCCGTGGTAGAGAGTCAAGGAAAACGAAAGATTTTTTGTTATTCGGTTATCTACTGAACAGTACCCTCCGCCGTTTTCGCCTAACATCATCCTGTTTGCGGTTCTCGTAGCACAGATGGCAAGGCGCATGTCGCCAAGCATGAATTCGAGGCCTTGTCGGGCTGTGTAGGTCGACGCGGTCATGAGTTGGTCAACGCGTCGGTGATAGTCTACCGGCCCTGTATGACGGCCACATTCGCCGCCAACCGCAGGTGCAGGCGCGCCATTTCCAGAGCCCGCCTGAAATTGTCCATCGCCGAGGCATGGGCACAGTACAGCCCGTCCATCAGGCAAGCCGTGCTGAACAGGGTATCGGCGTCCCGCCCCATGTCGGAAACAAGGTAGGAGAAGGAATCCCCCTGATGCCTGCGAATCTCGTTCAGCAGGGCGGCGAAGGCGTCGGAAAGGGCCTTTTCGCGCCGGGGCCAATCCTTCCAGAGTGCCATGAGCGCGGTTTCTTCCGGGCCGGGAACGTGCGCCCTGTTCACATGCGGCGGGTAGAAGCAGCCGTTGCGATACAGCGGGGGGCGTCCGGGCTGTGGGATGTGGGCGCAGGTCAGCACATCAATCTTATCCTGCACCCACCGGATGGCTTCCCTGACCTGCCCGATGGTGAGGGAATCGACAGAGGCCACCCCGAAATGCGCGTTCACCTGCGCGCGGGCCGAGGCGTAATGAATGGGGGCCATGCCCACCCATGTGTTGATGATGGCGGTAAGCTGCTTGCGCTCCGGGTCGGTACGGCGGGAAGGACGGTCTGCTGTCATCGTGGTGTCACCGACCGTCACAGGGCTTTCAACGGGCACCCTGTCGCCGTACTGCTCGATGACGTCGAGAACCCACTTGCGGAATGCCTTTGCTACCGGAGTCCGGGCGAACATGGCGAGGAGGTGGCAACCGCGGAGGGAGAAGATGCGGGCGCGCCCCTCAGCCCCGTTGTGGGGCTGTGCGGTAATTTCAACTACTTGCGTCATATCTGGCGTGAATTCATCGGCGTTGTTTCGGTAAAGACGCGAAACTTGATTTTCGCGTCCATACCCGAGAGCTCGGGCGAGTTCTGTAGCGCGAATCCAAGGCTGATTGCCGCGAGTGATGGGGGAGAAAGTGAAATCGTTGAAGCAAAGAGAAATTGACATAGAAGCTCCTGTAAATTTTCGACGTTCACAGAAGGCATTCTTCCCAACGAAAAATGCCGGATGGTCGAAACGGCTACAGGAACCGCTCCCCGCCTTTGGCCTTGCGGCTTGGACATATCGGGGACACCCGGCAAACATTGGATGCAATCATAGCCCAAAAGACAGCCAAGAAAAATCTTGACTTTGGGAAAAGGGCATAAAAAAGCGCCTGCTGTCGGGTGGCGTTGCCGCCTGTAGGTGTTTTCGACGCACCGTGAAAAGAGGACAGCACAAAACGCAGAAATTGTAAAGGGAAAAGCAGGGGCGTTGCCCGCATCCAGATGTCCTTCATCCTTGGCGGGCAACGCCATGTTGGAACGTTTTACTTGTTATCGTATTTCAAGGCCGTAGCCCGGATTCGATCCGCAAAGGGGATAATATCTTCCAGTTTTTCGATGTCTTCCTTTGCGTCTTTATTGTCCCCATCAAACAGTCCGACCCTCCACTGTTTCCCGTTGAAATACAGGCGGCACAGAGGCTTGAGCCTGTTGTCGTCGAGAAGGATGGAGCAGTAGCTGATGCTGTCCCGCATGGCTACGCGGCCAGGATCAACGGTGCCCACCAGAAGTGATTTGACAAGGTAATACGCTTCCTTTTCCTCTTCCGTGGTGACGATACGCGAGTCCTTCCCCTCTGTTTGTTCAGCTTCTTCCTGCACCACCTCTACAATTTCCGGTTTCTGCTGCGTCATGGCGTTCTTCAAACGGTCATTGATGCGGTCGTTGATGAACTGGTCGAGTGCGGCTGTAAGAATCGGGGTGAAGCGATCCAGAACGTTTTGCGTGATGCGGCCATCATACGTCTGGCCGATAAAAAACCGTGCAAAATCTTCGTGGGGCGTTTCCATCTGTTCACCCATGATGCGCTTGAACTCGCGGTTATACTTGAGTTCGTTTGCAGCACTCATGCAGGCGTCCCGATTAAACTTGCCTTTTGCCAGTTTGCGCAGTTCCGGAAGCAGCATTTCGTCCATGTCGTCAAGGGCGAATTCCATATAGGGTTTGCTGTCCATTTTGTTTGCCGCTTCAAGGTCGGAATAGAAGCGGTAGCGGTTGCCGTCCGTCAGGATGGCAATGGGGGCCTCCGTCCCGTGGAAGTAAAGCTGAAGCTGGTTGCAGTGCTTCATGTCAAGAGACGTGCCCAAAGCCTTGCATTCCAGAAGAAGGATAGGCTTGCCGTCCACAAGAATCGCGTAGTCCACGCGGGCGTCTTTATATTCGCCGATGGGGGCGGAAAATTCGGGTACGACTTCCGCAGGATTGAAAACATCGTAACCCAGAGCCGCGATGAAGGGCATCACCAAGGCGTTTTTCGTGGCTTCTTCGGTCTTGAGAGCATCACTGAGATTCTTTACCTTTTTCGACAATTCCGCAATTCTTTCCGAGAAATCCATTATTCTCTCCCTTTTTTGAAGACGGTATCCAAGTTGAGTGTTCGGCTACTGATTCACTTTTGATGAGGCAGGCTGAGTTGTACTTTGTGGGGTGTCTTGTTTGGAGTCGGGATGCCCTCTAAACAAAGCTATTAGGATATTAATTGCGGCAATGATAACAAAAATATAAAACAGCTTAACCCACCACGGTTTTTTAGGTTCGCTTTGCTGCACAAACGGGCTTGGTTCACCGCGCTCTTGGGCCAATTGGTCGTCAAAAAGGTGGGCGCGGATAGCCTCCATCATGGGGCTGTTTACCTTTGCCAGTGCCTTGCTTCCATTTTTGAATTCAATAATGACCGTGGACTCAGTTGTTTTGCCTCCAGCTACAGCGCCCGCAACCGCTCCAATGCCTCCAAGCAAGACGCCGCCGACAAGGGCGCTTCCCAATGTTCCACCGAGTTTTTTGACCGATTCTTCATTGGCTACTTCGCAAGAGGCAATACTGGAAAGAAAAAGTTCTTTTGCTCCAAACATTTTTGAAGAGCAACGTAACTCATTTTTATTTTTGGTATAAATATATTCTTCTTTTCCGTAGTCTCCAGCCAGAAATTTGATGTAGGCAGCCATACATCCTCCCCCTTACTATAGATGAAGCTATCATGGCATAGGCCACCTCAAAAATCCACCTCCGATGATGTGAAGGAAGACCGTTGCGCCGCCCCGATCAGGGGCTTTTCTTTTGCCTGCGCGAACCTTGTTCATGGTGTGCTCACCTCTTCCCCTACTGCATCATCTCCAAAACACTATTGAGGTGCAACGATGGAAAATTCTCCCTTGGCTCTTTTCGAGCATGAAAAGTTTGGTTCCCTTCGCGTCGTCAGAAGTGAGCAGGGCGATCCTTGGTTCGTGGGAAAGGACGTGTGCGTGTGTTTGGAGATTGGCAATAGTCGTGATGCCGTCGCCTCTCTTGACGACGATGAAAAGGGTGTCGGTATTATCGACACCCCCGGTGGAAAACAGGAAATGTCCATCGTTTCCGAACCCGGCCTGTATTCCCTCATTCTGCGTTCCCGCAAGCCCGAAGCCAAGGCGTTCAAGCGATGGGTGACGCATGACATCCTCCCCTCCATCCGCAGGTCCGGCGGCTACGTGATGGCCAAGCCCGACGATACCCCCGAAGCCATCCTCGCCCGCGCCGTGCTGGTCGCGCAGGACACCATCAGGCGCATCGAAGCCGAGCGCGACGAAGCGATCCGCACCAAGGCCGAAATCGGTTCCCGCCGCGAGGCCACCGCGATGGCGACCGCCTCCGCAGCCGTCCGCAAGGCTGCGGCCCTTGAGAACGAACTCGGCCGGGGCAGGGACTACAAGTCCGTGAAGGGCATCCCGTGGTTCCTCGATCTCTTCGCGGATACGCCCGCCGCGTATTCCGTAGCAGGCCGCAAGCTTTCCGACATGTCCCGGCGCATGGGATACAACATCCGGGAAATCGAGGACAGCTGTTTCGGGAGCGTGAAGGCCTATCACGTGGACGTGATCGAAGCCTTCCGGCTGGCTCTGAGAAACGACCTGAACATGCTGGGCAAGTACCGCCTCCGTCGTGCGGCATAGCCTCGAACCTTGTTCACGGTGATTTCTTCCCGGCTCTTTCGTCATGATGACCAAAACAACGGAGGGAAAGATATGGCCAGACCCAAAAAGAATACCGCCCCGGAAGCGGCGTCTCAGGCGACCAAGGCGGATACCGTGATGATCGCCCTGAACCGCACGACCGGGATCAGCTTCAAGATGCCCGATGGTCGAAAGGTGCTCATCGAAGGCAACGCCGCCAGCCTGCGCGGCAAGGAAAAGGGTGTGCTGCCCGTGGGCGCGTTCGGGCTGACGCGGGTGAATGCCGACGATTGGGCGTACATCGAAAAGACTTATGGCCCGCACATGGAAATCTTCAAGTCCGGCCTCATCTTCGCGCAGGCGCGCAAGGCCGACGCGGTGGACGAGGCCGACGAAAGGGCGGAACTGCGCAACGGGCTGGAACCCGTGGACGTGGAGAACGATCCCAAGGCTCAGACCGAACCGCTTGAGAGCAAGGCGGGTTTCTAGTCCATGGCCGTGGTCGTCTTTGACCCGCAGGCGTTCCGTGAGGCCTATCCCCGCTTCGTCGATCCGAAGACGGGGCAGCCTCTCTTGACCGACGCCCAGCTCCTTCAGGCGTTTGATGTCGCCTGCCTGCTCCTGGACAACACGGACTCCTCCCCGGTTCCCTATGATCCGGCCCACGGCATCATGATCCGCAAGACGCTGCTGTACCTCCTTGTCTGCCATCTGGCGACGCTGGCCTTGTGGCCGATGGGACAGGCCGGGCCCGTGGCCTCGGCGACGGAGGGAACCGTCAGCATCAGCTTCTCCGTGCCCCAGAATGCGGGGAAAGCCTTTTACGCGCAGACGCCATGCGGCCAGACGTTTTGGCAGGCCATCCAGCCCTATGCCGTGGGCGGGCGCTACTATGCCGCCCGGTATTGGCACCCGTGGGGGTAACGATGCCCGGAGAACTCGAAAAGCTGCTCAAGCGGTACATTACTCCCGATATCATAGTGAAGGCCGGGGTCCTTGAGAACGCGAAACGGGCCGAAGGCGGTACCCCCGTCGCAGAATATGCGGCCTACAACGAATACGGCGCCACCATCGAAATCCCTGAGCGGACGCAAACCTTGTACTTCAAGCGGAAACGGGACGGCGGCGTCGGAAATCGCTTCGTGAAGAAGGGCAAAAGCGATTTTGCGCAGGATGCGACGGTCAAAGCCCACACCGTCACCATCCCCTCCCGGCCCTTTCTGCGCTCCACACTCGATGCCAAGGCAGACGCATGGTGCAATAACCTCGCGGAAGCACTGGAAGCCGGACGGGCGCCGAAAGAGGCGATGTGGCTTGTAGGACGCCGCATGGCTGACGACATTCAGGCCACGATTAAGAGCAATATGCCCCCGGACAACGCCGAATCCACCAAGCGCCGCAAGAACGCCAAGGGCGCGGGAAAGGGGACGCTCATTGATTCCGGGAGCCTGCTCAAGTCCATCAGCTATGAGGTAGTCAAGTGATGAACCTTCATGAACTGGTCCGTCCGCTCATCGGTATCGTGAACCCTTTTCAGCCAGTCGTGATCCTCGTCTCCGCAGGCTTCACGGTGAACGCGCAGTATGAGCAGGTCCCGGCATGGGCTCCCGCCGTTGAAGTCATGGCCCAGCCGCAGCCTGTGGCCGACAAGACGCTGCAATTCTTCGTGCAGCAGTGCCAGAACACGATCTGGCACGACTTTTATCTTTCCGGGGACTGGTCGGCCCTTGATCGCCCGGCAGAGCAGGGCGGCGATCTCCTCTACTGGGACGGTGCCGAGTGGCAGGTAGATCAAGTTTTGGAACGCTGGAACCCCACGGCGGGCTGGACGAAAATCCGGTGCGTGAAGCTCCGGGAAACAGCGCCGCCGGAAAGCGGGGACACGGAACCGCCCAAGGGAGAAGACGATGAGTGACGGTATCCTCGTGCAGGCCCTCGGGGACTTCTGCAAGCGCTACCTCGGCGATTCCGCCGTCGTGGTGCGCGGCTACGTCAACCGTGTGAGCAAGCCGAAGACGAAAAGCTATGTGCTCGTCACCCCGATGACCATGACGCGCCTCTCGACGAACCTGCACCAGACCGAGTGCGGCGGGGAGGCCATCGTGCAGCCGCAGCGCCGCAGGGTACAGCTCGACGTTTATGGGCCGACCGCCGCCGACCGTGCCCAGACGCTCGCCACGCTCCTGCGCGACGGCGTCGGGTGCCGCTTCCTCCAGACCTACGGGATCGCCCCTCTGTACGTCGAAGACCCGCAGGACATGACGCAGGCCGAGGGTGACGAGCAGTACAACCCCCGTTTCATGCTCAACGTACTGATTCAAGCGAACCGCGTTGAATACGTTGAGATGGATACTTTTACCGATGCGGAATTTTCCGTGCATCCGCTGGCATAGCCAACACAGGAGGGCGCAATGAGCGTCAATGCCGACAAACTTGTCCAAATCATCCCCCGCATCATCGAGGGCGGCACGCCGGGCCTGACCTTCGCCGGACTTCTGCTCTCGCAGTCCGAGCTTTTGCCCGCAGGCCGTGTCGTGCAGTTCGCCAGCGCGCAGGCCGTGGCGAATTACTTCGGCCCGCTCTCGGAAGAAGCAAGCATGGCTTCCATGTACTTTTCCGGCTACGTGAACACGACGAGCCTCCCAGACAAGATATTCTTTGCCCGGTACAACGGCGAGGCCGTGGCCGCATGGCTGCGCGGCGCGAAGTATACGGGCAATCTCGCCGTGTTGCAGGCCGTCACCAACGGCGCGATGGTCATTTCCATCGACAACACGCCGCACACGCTTCCCTCCGTGGATTTGTCCGCTGCGACCAGCTTCTCGCAGGTTGCGGAGGCGATCCAGACCGCGCTCACGACTGCGGGCGCGACCGGGGTAAAGGTGACGTACTCAAGCCAGACCGGGGCTTTCCAGATCGACAGCCCGACGACCGGGGCAGCTTCCGCCGTGGCCTTCCCCACGCCCCCGGAAGCCGGGACCGACCTCGGCGCGCTGCTTCTGCTCACCGAACAGGCCGGGGCCGTGCAGTCCGGGGGCATGGACCCCCAGACGCTCCCCGGCTGCATGACCAACGTGCTCATGTACGCCCGCGATTGGGTGACGTTCTCCACGGTCTGGGAGCCCGAGCTTGACGACAAGATCGCGCTCGCACAATGGTGCGCCGGGTATGACACCCGTTTCGCCTATGTGCTGTGGGATACTGACAACGCCGCGCAGGTCGCGGGCTCCACGGCCTCGGCGGGGTATCAGATCGCCAAGGTGCTCGAACTCGACGGCACGGTGCCCGTGTTCAACACGCCCGGGCTTGCGGCGTGGGTCATGGGCACGGCGGCCTCAATCAACTTTGAAGAAACGAACGGGCGGCTGACCTTCGCCTTCAAGCAGGGCGAGGGGTTGGCTGTCACCTGCGACAACGACGAGGACTATGACGCGCTGATCGCCAACGGCTACAACTGCTACGCGGACTTCGCCACGGCCTCCAGCCAGTTCAAGTTTTTCCAGAACGGGCAAGTGAGCGGCAAATGGGGCTGGCTCGACACGTACCTTGACGCCATCGCCATCAAGGACGGCCTCCAGCTTAACCTCCTTGATCTGTTCAAGGCCGTAAAGTGCATCCCATACAACGAGAGCGGCTACGGCATGATTCGCACGGCCTGCCTTGACACCATCACGCGCTTTCTCGACTTCGGGGCCATCCGCACGGGTGTGACCCTCTCGAACACCCAAAAGGTGCAGCTCCTCGCGGAAATCGGGCTGGACGTTTCCCAGACGCTCGAAACGCAGGGCTGGTACATGCAGGTCAAGGACCCCGGCGCGACCGTGCGCGGACAGCGCCAGTCCCCCGAATGCAAATTCTACTACATGGACGGCGGCAGCGTGCAGCAAATCGTCATGCCCGCCACGGCCATTCAGTGATGAGGTAAAAACATGGCTGACAACTTCGGCAACATGACGATTACAGCGGCGAATTGCACGCTTTTCCTGACGGTCCCGGGGCTCTACGACAGCCCCGTGCAGATCGAGGGGTTCAGTACCGACGCAATGGTCAGCGTGGCCACGAATACCCCCGTCGTCGCGGAAAAGGGTGTTGACGGGCATACATCCTTCGGGTGGGTCCCGACAAACAAAGAAGTGACCATTACCCTCGCCGCGGACAGCCCGAGCCGCCAAATCATGGAAGACTGGGCGACGTATCAGGAAACCGCCCGGGAAGTGATGCTTTGCAATGCCGAGTTCGCCATGCCGAGCATCAACCGGAAGATCACCGGGAAGCGGGGCGGCCTCACCTCTGTGCAGTCCAGCCCCAACGCCGCGCAGACCTTGCATGCGAGCGCCTTCGTCATCACCTTCGACCAGTGGACCGCGAGTCCGCTTTAAACCGTGGAGGCCGTCATGCTCAACGAAAAGATCATTGCCATCGACAAAGGCCGCGATGCCGGGAAGACCTTCAAAGTCAAGGAGATGCCCGTCACGAAGCTGGAAAAATGGGGTGCCCGCGTGCTGCTCGCCGTCTTCGGTTCCGAGATGCCCGCCGACATCAGGACGCTCTCCGCGTCATCGAACACCGCCGCGCTGCTTTCCGCCGGGCTCCGGGGGCTCTCGGGGCTCCGGTGGGAACAGGCCGAGCCGCTCTATGACGAACTTCTTGGGCAAATCTACCGCGTCCCGAACCCCGGCAAGCCCGATGACGTCATCAGGCTCACCCCGCACAACCTCGACGCCCATGTCGAGGATGTGGGCACGATCTACCGTTTGCGCTGGGAGGCCATCGCCGTCTGTCTGGATTTTTTGCAGGGCGGCGAGGGCTTGACCTCCCGCCTGTCATCGATCCTCAACCCCTCGGGCTCCGGGACTACGCAAACCTCCCCGGATGCGTCGGCATCCCGGTAAGCCGGAACCTCGCAACGCTGCACGAGATGCAGACAGTATACGGCCTGTCCGATGCCTACGAGATGATGGAAATCATCGCCGTGGACGGGCACAACCAACGCCTTTGGAACAGATACCATGAACGCAGGTGAACTCGTCGTTTCCCTCTTGCTGAAAGCAGGGGATTTTAAAGCGCAGGTGCAGGCCGCACAAGAGCGGCTGGACAACGTGCGCGACGCCGCTCGCGAGGCCGGGAAAGCCATGTCCGACGCGGCGGGGCGGGGCACGGCGGGGCTCGATGGCCTCGGCACCTCAGCAAAGAAGGCCGCGGCGGACCTGCGGGATATCGACCTGTCCGACTGGCGGCAGCAGTTCAAGGCCACTTCTGAACAGTTCAACGCGCTCTACGCCGAGATGGACGCCCACAAAAAGGGACTTTTCCTCGAAATCGGCGTGACGCTCGACAAGGACGGCATCGCCAAAAGCGCTCAAACGCTCTACGGCGACCTCGCCGACCGCCTTAAGGCTCTTTCGCAGGGCGAAGCATTGGACATAGGGCAGCGCCTTGGTTTTTCCAGGCAATCCATCGAGTTCCTGCGGCAAGGAAAAAACGGCATCGAGGACATCCTTGTCGCCGCTGACGGGTCCACGCGTGAGCTTTCGCGGCTTGGAAAGGCCGCTCAGAGCGCCGGGAAGGAGCTGGAACAGGCCGGAAACAAGGGGGCACTCAGCTTTGAGCGGCTCAAGGGAACACTCACGAAAGTTCTTGGGGTGATCGGTGGCGTTGCCGTTATAAAAAGTTCCATAGCGCAGTATTACGAGCAGGCTCAGGCTATAGAGAAGACCTCGGACGCGCTCGGCATGAGCATTGAAGACTGGCAGGCATGGCAACGGACGGCAGCCGCCGCCGGGGTTGACGCCGAAGAGCTTTCGACCCGGTTTATGGATCTGGGCGACTGGATGCAGGATCTCATCTTGCATGACTCCGGGCCGCTCAAGGACGCAACCAAAGACCTGGGGGTGAGCTTCACGGATGCCAAAGGAAAGGCCGTTTCCTTTGAAGAAGGGCTTCTTCGCCTTTCCGACGCCACGTCAAAAATCGACCGCCAGAAGGCGACCTCAATCCTCACGCAGATCGGCTTCGACGAAAAAACCATTCCTCTCATCCTCAAGGGCCGCAAAGGGATTGAGGAGCTTTTGAAAGTCCAGAAGGCTCAAGCCATCTACAGCAAGCAGGACATCGAAAATGCGAAGAAGCAACGGGAGGCGCAGCAGCGGCTCCATGACGCATGGGAGGCCCTCTCATCTGTTTTTGTCAGTACCGTCTCCCCTGCAATTACGTTTTTGACGAACTTGCTTAGCGAACTCGTTGGATGGGTGAAAGAAAACAAGCAGTTCGTAATCCTCTTCTTTACGGCATTAGCCGGGGTCATCACGACGCTCATGCTCCCGGCCCTGACCGCGATGGCGACGGCGGCATGGGCTGCGATTGCGCCGTTTACGCCGTTGATCGCAATCGCGGGAGCCCTTGCGCTGGTCATCGACGATCTCATCACCTACATCGACGGGGGAGAGTCGGCTTTCGGTAGCTTCTGGAAAATGTTGGGCACCGGCGATGAAATCGGGGCACGATTCAAGGCCATCTGGGAAGGGATAAAGGATACATTCAGCGGCATACTTAATCTTTTGGGCGGCATATCAAAACTCATAGGGGCCGTTTTTTCAGGTGGTCAACTGTATAGTTTCTCTGATGCCCTTAATACAATCTGGGGTGGACTGACTCAAATCAATGACGTGTTTGTCAGCATGCTTGATTGGGTCGGTGAAAAACTGAATGGGCTTCCCGACTGGATCAAAGACTGGCTCGGCGGTGATGAGTCTTCGCGACCGGAAGAAGAAAAGACTGAGGCCAAGCCTGGCGGCGTTGCCGATTCGATGCGGGTTGCTGATGCGCGCCCGTCTATTCTGCCGCCGCAAGTGCGCGCGGGGGATGCGCGGCCGGGAAGCGTGAGCAATGTCAACAATTCGCGTCAGATGACGTCAACCACCAATGTGGGGGAGGTCAAGGTCTACACCCAGGCTACGGATGCGGAAGGGATGGCCCAAGGAGTGGTTCCGGCTCTTCGTAATCAGACCGCGCAAGCAGATAGCGCATTCAGGTACTGACATGGCATTCGGCGCGCTCCCGCCGGGACAGCCCGGCAACTGGGATATCTTTGACAAGGACGGCAATGCGGCCCTCGACTTCGACACGTTCTTTTCCTGCTCGATCAAGTCTGAGAACAAAATCAGCTCCAACCCGGTCGAGAAAGGGAGTTTTGCCGATTACAACAAAGTCGCTTCTCCCACGGCGGTGTCGGTCGTGCTGGGCCGCACGGGGAAGAGCGACGAGCTGGCGGCCTTTCTGACGACGCTGGACAAGCTGGTGGACAGCACCGACCTCGTGAGCATCGTCACCCCTGAGAAGACGTTTCTCGACTACAACCTCGTCTCCTACGACTACGACCGCAAGGCCGAAAACGGCGTGGACAGGCTGATCGTGGGGCTCATGCTGCAAGAAATCCGGCAGGTCGAAGCCCAGTACAGCAACGAAAGCATAAAGAAAATCAGCAAGGCGCAGGCCAAGAATCCGACCGACGCCAGTACGACGGATGCCGGGAAACAGCAGGGGCAGAAAGTGGGCCCAAGTACCGCCGCAAGGATAAAAAAGGGCGCACAAAAATGGCTTCGCGGAGGTTCGGAATGATGACTGTACCGCTCCGGCAGGAGCCGAACCAGAGCCTCCAAATCGTACTCGGCGAGCAGAACTGCACCCTCCGGCTCATCTCCCGAGGCGTGAACCTTTACTGCGACCTTGCCATTGACCAGACGGTCATCTGGTCGGGGTTCATCTGCCGCAACCTCGTCGGCTTGAAGCTGTACGACTATCTCGCCTTCCGGGGGCAGCTCTACTTTGTCGATATGCAGGGCGAAGATGATCCCCGCTGGTCTGGCCTCGGTGACCGCTTCCAGCTCGTTTATGTCGAAGAAGGGGAAACGCTGTGAACACGAGCTTCACCAAAAAGCTGCTTGAAGCGCACATCACGCTCGCCGAGGGCGGCTTCAATACGGCCACCGGGCAAGGGGCGAACACCAAGATCATCAGGCTCGGGATGGACGTAGACATCCAGAAACCTGGCGGGAAAGAGAAGAACAAGGCCAAAGTCAAGATTTTCAATATGCCCTTGGCGGATATGGAGATGCTGACGACGCTGGCGTTCAAGCCGTTGCAGGCGTCGAAAAACCGCATTGCCGTGTACGCGGGCGATGAAGAGCACGGGATGTCTCTGGCGTTCTCCGGCGACATCGTGAGCGCCGTCCCGAACTTCAACGCGGCGCCGGACCCTTCTTTCGACGTCGAGTGCATCACGGGCTACGTGGCCAGCATCACGCCTGTGCCGCCCCTGACTGCGCAGGGCTCGCAGGACGTGGCCACGCTCATGCAGGGGCTCGCGAAGCAAATGGGGCTCGCTTTCGTCAACCGGGGCGTCTCCGTTTCCCTTCGCAATATTGCCCTTGTCGGGGGCCCGATGGAGCAGGCGCAGCAGCTTGCCCATGACGCCCGGATCGATCTCATCGTTGACGACGGCGAGATGGTCATCTCCCCGCTTGCGACGCTCCGCAGCGAGGACGGCGGCTCGACGCCCGTTTGGTCCGCGAAAAGCGGGATGCTCGGCTATCCGAGCTTCGACAACGAGGGCGTGACAGTGAAAGGCATCTATGAGCCGAAGCTCCAGATCGGCGGCCCGGTGCGTATCGAGAGTATCGTCCCCCGAGCTTCCGGCCTCTGGCAGATCGTAAGCCTGAGCCACAAATTGCAGGCCGGCTACCCCGGCGCCACGCAGTGGGTGAGCCAGATCAAGGCGAGCTACCCCGGCGCGAAGCCGAAGAAGGACAAGAAATAATGCAGGGACAACGCGGCCTCTCGACGAATTCCAGCGAGTACAACGCGCAGGACTTCATGATTCGCCAGATGCTCGGGCGCATCGCCACGGCGGAACCCGTGCGCGTTGTCGCCGTATCCGGCTCGGGCATCTCTCCGGTCGGCTTTGTTGACGTGCAGCCCCTCGTCAATCTCGTGACGGGCGAGCAAAAGGCACAGGAACAGAGCGTGCTCTTCAAGCTCCCGTACCTGCGCATTCAGGGCGGGAAAAACGCCCTCGTCATCGATCCGCAGCCGGGGGACATCGGCCTTGCCGTTTACGCCATGCGCGATACGGAATCGCTCAAAGAGAGCCGGGGGAAGGACGGAAACGTCAATCCGGGCTCGGCCCGTTCAATGAGCAAAGGCGATGGTTTCTATCTCGGCGGCTTTCTGAATGACGCCCCGGAACGTTATGTGCTGATCGACAATGAAGGCGTCACCATCGAAGGCGTGGCCAAGCTGACGATGCACGGTGAAACCTCCGTCCTGACGGCGGAAAGCGGCCTCACGATCAACGCCGACGTGCGCATCAACGGCAGCATAACATGGACGGGCACGGCGCAGGGCGATGGCGGCCCGGCCCGGTTCTCCGGCGGTCTCACGAACAGGGGCGGTACTGTCGAGAGCAACGGCAAAGTTTTGGAAACGCACGTACATGGCGGCGTGCAGACGGGCGGCAGCAATACGGGGCAACCGGTATGAACTCTTTGGCGCTTTCCGAAAAATGGGATTTGATGCTCAATGCGGGTGGCGATCTGGCCATTGTTGAGAGGACACCGCGCATCGTTCAAGATGTCGCCTCGTATGTACGCACGTTTCAGGGAGAACCGTACTACGCTCAGCAAGACGGGATACCGTACTTCATACGCGAGCTTGGTTCCCTTCCTCCCGCCGAACTCGTGCGGGCACGCTCGAATGCCCGTGCGCTTGAAGTCCCCGGCGTATCGCAGGCCAACACGCAGCTTTCCCAGCTGGACCGCCGCGCTCTGACCGGAACAATCAGCATCACCACGGAAACAGGGGAAACCGCAGATGTCGCAGTCTAGCATCGACTTTAGCGAAAACGGCCCGGTTGTACCCGATACCGCGACCGTCAGGGATGCTGTTGAAACGGACTGGCAGGCTGCCTTTGACAATCGGTTGAACCCGAACCCGGCAACGCCGCAGGGGCAGCTTATCACGTCCGAAACGGCAATCGTGCAGGACAAGAACAACCAGCTTTTGTTCCTCGCGAATATGTTCAATCCAGAGACTGCGGAGGGCATCTATCAAGACGCGCTCGCCAAAATCTACTTCCTGACCCGGCAGCCTGCACGCTCCACAGTTGTTCCGTGTGTCTGTACGGGGCTTCCCGGTACAGTCATTCCCGGCATCGGCAGCGACGCTCCGGCGCTCGCGAAAGATGCGGACGGGAATGTTTTGATCTGCCAGACAGGGGGCACGATTCCGCAGTCCGGCAGCATCGTTTTGGAGTTCGCCTGTCAGGTTCCGGGTCCGATTGAAATCCGGCAGGGAACCGTAACCACGATCGTGCGGACTATCCCCGGGTGGGACGCGATCACAAACGACGATGGGATCATCGGGCAAAACGTCGAGAGCCGGGCGGCATTCGAGGCTCGCCGGTACGCCAGCGTTGCAAAGAACGCCCGGAGTGTTGCCGCTGCCGTCTATGCCAATGTCGGCGATCTGGATGGCGTGCTTGATGTCTGTGTGCGCGAGAACAAAACCAGCGCGCCGCTTGAAGTGCAGGGGGTCACGCTCAAGCCTCACTCGCTCTACGTCGCAGTCATCGGCAGCGCGGCGGATAGTGATATTGCTGAGGCAATCTATGCTCGGTGTTCCGCCGGATGTGATTACAACGGCAACACCAGCGTCACTGTGACCGATCCGGTGACCGGAGCGGTTGAGACAGTGCTCTTTGAGCGCCCGGAATCCCTCCCGGTGGGCCTTCAGGTGACCATCCGCAAAAACGCCTCGATGCCGAGCAACGTCGAGGAACTCATCAAGGCCGCCGTTGTCGCCGAGTTCTACGGAGAAACCGTTGACGCCTGTGGAAATACAGGGCAGCGCGTGCATATCGGTGATACGGTGTATGCCAGCCGCTTTTACGCCGCCGTACTCGGAACGGGCGTCACTGACTTGGTGAGTATCGAAATCGCGGCACCCGTCGGCGAAGGCTCCCCCACATGGGGCGACTACATCACCATCGATATGGATGAAGCCCCCACGCTCGTCTCCGATAACGTGACTGTAACTATCCTCGAAGCGAGGTCGGGCCGTGGATAACTGGCGCGAAACGATACTTTCGCAGTACGATAACTCGGAGCGGATGCTGGCGCTCATCGAATCGATGAACGTAGCAACTGACCCCGCAGCAGATATCGCGGCGTTCTATACCGCTGTGTTTGACCCTGAAACGGCGTTCGGGTGGGGACTTGACGTATGGGGGCGCATTGTCGCTATCCCGCGTACGCTTGAAGTGAAAGCGACGAATATCAAGCCGTTTGGCTTTGCTGGGTCGAATCTGAGCAACTTCGGACACGGTCCGTTTGCTTATGAGAGCAAATCGAACACGTTCGTCCTGCAAGATAATGCATATCGCCTTTTGATCTGGATGAAGGCTGCTTCGAACGTCACTGACGGCAGCCTCCTTGACCTGAACAAGATCGTGCATTGGCTTTTCTTGGATCGCGGTCATATTGCCGTTGTGCATGTCGGAACGATGAAAATACGCTACGTCATCGGTTTCCGGCTCCAGCCGTATGAGCGAGCGCTTCTCCTGCGTGATGACGTTCCTCCGAAGCCTGCTGGCGTCGGCTATGATGTCTATCAGGTCATCCCGAAGCACACTTGGGGATTTGCCGGATCAGGCGGTCAAAACTTTAATCACGGCGTTTTCCAGCCGTACGGAGGCCCTGTCGATGCCTACTCCCTCGACGCCTAAACTCTTTCCCAATGTGCTTGGCTATGCCGCCGATGTGACAGAACTACCGGATGCCACACCCGCGGGGCAGGGCATTCCTTCCTTTCGTGATCTTTTCCCGTTCATCACGCAGGTCGACCCGGACGCGGGCGGCGTAATGGTTGAACGCGTCTGGATGAACGCGCTCTTCAATCTGCTCGGGCAGCACGTCTTTTTCCAGCAGTCCGGCTGTGTGTACCCATGGGAAGATTCGCTTGACTATCTTGTCGGCTGTCATGTCATGGGGAGCGACGGGGTTGAATATCTGGCTCTGCAGGCGTCCGGCCTTGACGTACCCGGTGTGGGGGCCAAGGACCCGACAGAAGAGTCGAACCATGCCTACTGGATTTCCCTCCCTTCCTTTGTTTCAAAAGGTGTTGTCCCTGACACCAGAAAAGTCATCGCCGGCAGCGGCCTGACAGGTGGCGGTACGCTCTCCGAGGATGTAACTCTGGCGGTCCTTACAGACAAAGTTACGGCAGCCGTAGAAAAGGGTGCCATCACCGTGAAGGACGTTGCCATCGGCGGCGCTGCGTCGGATTTGGCGAGTAAGAGAGGGCAGATTGGGAATGTTCCACCTGTGACCATTACTGATTTCAATACCTTTACGACATCAGGTCGATATTTTGCGACGTGGAATAGAGCTACTGCCAAGAATATCCCGCCAGATGGTACAAACGGCCTAGTAATCGTTTCTAAGTTACAAACTGCTAATGTTGTCAGGCAGATTGTGTTCCGTTGGGGAACTGCGGGAACTAATGACTGGCAGATTTTTACTCGGGAATCTACAGACGCGAATGGTGTTCTGTTGTGGTCGCCGTGGAGATGGATAGTGACTGACCAGTCTCTCGGCGATGGTCTCCGCTTCTCTGGCGGCAAGCTCTCCGTCCCCGAGTATGTAGGCGCCACGGCCTCCGCTCCCGGCACGTCGGGACTGGTGCCCCCTGCGGCTGCGAGAGAGCGGGAAAGCTTTCTGACCGGAAGCGGGAAGTACAAACCAGCGTTATCAACTTCCGGCGGAACAATAACGGGAGAGCTCAATATCGCCGCTCCCGCTGGGGGCTCAGAGGGCGGAGAAATTACATTAATTAATGGAACCGATGGAAAATACCCCGCAAAAATCGATACGACGAGGAATCTAATCCGGTTTTTTGGTGGTCCAAGCAACCCCGTATCCGTCGATCTTGAAACCGGAAGGTTTGTTGGAAATCTCACAGGCAAAGCAGACACAGCGGGGATTGCGGACAGCGCTTTAGCTTTTGCAAACGGACGACGCTGGGTTGAAGTTATATATGAGGGTAATCCGGGCTGGCTGATTGGGTCAGAAAAAGAGGAGTTACGACCTGTGAACCCCTCAAGTTTAAACGTAAATTACGCCAACAGCGCGGGGACGGCTAACATAAACCTCCATGACATTCGCTATTACGGCAGTCAGGATTCCATTACTTTGCCCGCAGGGGGGACATGGCTCGTTTGGTGGGTGCGAAATACGACCCAAGTTAATGGGGGCATGGGGACTTACGCAGGAGGGGCCACGGTTACTCCCGGCCAGACAAACAACTATTATTGCATAAGGATAGCATGATATGAGCTTCGGACAAATCATCCATCGCACCGTTGATGACTCTTACATCATCATGAAAAATGGCCTTCCATACCATGTCTACCCCTACGCCGCCGAGTTCGCCGAGGAATGGGACGCCGTTTTCGCCTATGCCGAAGAGCACCCGGAAATGGTGACGGAAGAAGAGCCCTACGTCCCGCCCGTGCCCACGCTCGAGGAGGCGAAAGCCGCCAAGCTCGCGGAGATCAACGCAGCGGCTGACCGCGCCATTTCCAAACTCACGGCGACCTACCCCGACCGTGAGATCGCCACCTTCGACAAACAGGAGGCCGAGGCCCGCGCCTACTCCGCCGATTCCACGGCACCGACGCCCTTTCTCTCGGCGCTGTCACAGGCTCGGGGCGTAGAGCTTCCCGAGCTTGTGCGGCGCGTCATCGCCAAGGCCGACGCCTTCGCCGTGGCCTCGGGCTCAATCATCGGGCAGAGGCAGGCACTCGAAGACAGGCTCGACGCCTGCGAGACGCTGGAAGAGATAGAGGCCCTCACCGTCGCCATCGTTATGCCGGGTGCGGAGGCGGGCGTATGACCTATGGCAAACGTCTCATTATCGGCCTTGGCCAGTTTCTCAACGTCGTACTTGGGGGGCTGGCCCCGACCTTTACTTTCGACTGGCGATCTTGATATATATAGATGTCCCGTCACTGGGCTTGCGGGGAAAGTACATACGACGGAGGGAACATTAAATTTTTTGGGGTATTTTTGAGGGTATCTCAAAAAAATGAAAAAAGTTTATAGAGAAATATCAACCTATTACGAGTTTATTTTTAATCCCTCCCTCTCCGCCATTGGAGCTTAACCCACTGGAAACAGTGGTTTTTTTTCTTTTTGGCATGAGCTTTATTCCTGTGGATACAGTTCAGGGATACATTTGAGGCTCATCATGCCATCAGCCGGGATATCTTCTCACCCTCGATACCGTGTTTATCTTACCACCCATCGCGGTATTCCTTACTTCCGCATTCTTGTACCTAACTATCTGCAATCACTGATTGGTCAACGCGAAATCAGACGTTCTTTGAATGGTCTGGACAGCCGCACCGCCCGTACTAAGGCGTTGCGGCTCTCGCTTGCTGCCCAACATTTTTTTGCCCTAGCTGATGATCTTGCCCATGAACGGATACATTCCGTGCAGGAAAAAACTATTCAATCATTTGGTATTACAAAAGAAAATATCAAATCCGTGGGTACATTTCTTTTTGATTCCACGCTGAAAAAAGACCTGTCTCCTGCTTCCTTGACCCTCTTGCTCCCCTCTTTTTTGAGGGAGCAGGAAGGAATTGCCTCCTCCACAAAAATTTTTTCTGAAAAAATTGAGGCTGCCGAGACTGGTGGAGCAGGGGAGGAGTGTTTTTCTTTTCTAAGAGAAGAAACGCCTTCCGTGGAACCCACAGAGACAGTTCGCCGCAGAATCAAGCTGGAGGAGAAGGGTAGACTTCCGAATCTTAAGGAGGCTCTTGATGCCTATGTCAAAGCCAAGACGCTCACATGGTCAGCCGCAAGCGCCAAGGACATTCCCCCGCAGGTTCGCCAGTTCGTGGAAATTGTGAGGGAGTTGGAGCATGGTCGGGATATCTGCGTGGATGAGCTTTCCCGCGAGCACATCCGAAGCTACTTCG
>OFGR01000614.1_pt1 | contig 34832 bp, 34 predicted proteins | sample 1521811 | NCBI WGS metagenome assembly OFGR01 (sample SAMEA3504098, study PRJEB24116) | mouse gut metagenome | biome: mouse gut; feature: mouse-associated habitat; material: faeces | place: Denmark | collected 2011
TCCAACGATTGGGAGTCCAGCTTTTTCGCCTCCGCTATAAATGCCTGGAGCGCCTCCGGGTGGGCGTTCCCTTCATCAAAAAACTCTTGGGGCGTTACGTCAAGGTACTCGCAGATATAGAAGAACGCCTGCATGGAGGGCAGGGCCTTCTTGTTTTCGATGTTGTTGATATAGTTGTTCGCCTGTCCCAGCGACAGGGACATATCACGGGCTGATACGCCCTTTTGCGTCCTTAGCTTTGCCAGCCGTTCCGGGAGAAAATCTTCATACATCGTCCTCACCTCCACCTTGTATTAGATTGTACCTTATGCAGTAGGCATATTCGCAAAGTGAAAAAGGGCATTATTGTTGACACGCTAAATTAAATCTACTATTATTGGCAAAGATAAAAGTTTATATCTACTCATTCGTGTCGTCTTGCGACATCCTTGACCATTGGGACCGTGGCCGGGTATGTTGATACAAAGCCGTACCAAACAGCAGGAGCTGACCAGCTCATCAATATCAAACGGAGGAAAGACAGATGCAGAAAAAAACTTGTTGTGTCACAGGACACAGGGATTTGCCCCAAAAGGAGATCAACCGCGTAAAGGCGGTTCTACGGGAGGAGATTGAGAAGGCGGTCGCTGACGGCTTTACTTGCTTTATGAGCGGCTTTGCCGAGGGCGTGGACCAGTATTTTGCCGAGATCGTGCTGGAAATGCGGGAGTCAAATCCGGCGCTGGAGCTTGTGGCTGTGATCCCTTACCAGAAGCGGCTTGACAATCTGCGGCAAAAGAAGCAGACCTATGAGATGCTGGAGGCTTGCGCGGATGTTGTTGTCATCCGGGAGGAATACCAGCCCAGCGTTTACTCTCATCGAAACCGCTACATGGTGGAACACTCCGACCGGGTGATTGCCGCCTACGATGGCCGGGAAAAGGGTGGTACTGCCGGGACTATCCGATTTACTCATACGCTGAAAAAGGAATTGCGGGAAATCCCGGTTGGACAGATCATCGTGCCGGACCACTTGAAAAGGTAAAATCGAATAGGAAGTTTCATATGATGCGCTCACCGTGTGGTGGGCGCTCTTTTCTTTTCTGGCAGTTAAAGATGCTCTGCCAGAAATTTTTTGAGGATAGAAAGTGCCATGATATGTCACCGCCTTATCCTTTGCCCCGCCTGATAATCTGCCTGAGCTTCAGCCGAGAGAAGGGATACAGAGTATGAAATCCGGGATAACGGCGATTTTCCTAAACTTATGCGTTGCTAAAAGTGCCATAGTCTGGCCTGTCCTTTCAGGATACCACCAGATAAAATAGGCACATAAGGACGGGCTTTATGGCCTATCCACAAAAAATATCGTGCCTGATATGCATTAGGGCAAGGGTATCTCATATGGCAGTCCATCAACGCCGGATAAGGGCGGATAGGTGGGCCGACCGTAGGAAATGCCATGCTCTCCTGTGCTGTCGGGCGTTTACGGGGCTATGTGCATGGGCAGCACCGCCATCGCCCGCAGGCTGAACAGCGAGGGCGTCCTGACCCCCGGCGCCTACTTCCGGCAGAAAAATCCGGGGAGCGGACGGTTCCGCAAAGCCTCCGAAAAGAACGGCTGGACGGCGGCCACGGTGCTGAACATCCTCCACCAGTATGAGTACACCGGGGCCTTGGTGGGGCGCAAGCGGTACAAGGCCGGCCTCCATGAAAAGCGGACCGTCCCGCAGGATAAGTCCGACTGGATCATCTATGAGGGGGCGCATGACGCCATCATCAGCAGGGCGGACTTCGACCGGGCGCAGGAGATCATCCGGCAGAGGCCCAGGCGGGCAAAGGGGACATCACAGGAGTATCCGCTGAAAGGGCTTCTCAAGTGCGGCAACTGCCATAGGACACTGAGCCGTATCCACAGTTCTGCCGGATACTACTACCGCTGCACCAAGAGCAAGGCGGATGAGAACAGCGATTGCCCGAAGGGAAAGCTGTTCTCCGAGAAGGAGATCGAGGGCATCATCTTCCGGGCGGTCATGCAGATGCTGGCGATGTGTCAGGAACGGAAAAAGCAGAAGTCCTCCCTGATGCTGACCCGCAAGGAGCGTATCGCCGCCTGTGTTGCGGAGCTTCAAAAGCTGGAACAGCAGCAGGAACGGTACAGGCAGGAGAAGTTCCGGGCCTACGAGGATTACAGCGGCGGGACGCTGGCAAAGGACGCCTACCTGAGACAGCGGGCGGACATTGACGGCAAACTCGCCGCCGCCAAAGCCGAACAGGAGGCGCAGGAACAGCTTTTATCTGAACTGGAGCATCTGGCCTTTCAGGACAAGGCGCAGGAGGATGATGTGTTCACCTCCTTTGCCGGGGCTACGGAACTGACGGCGGAGCTGGCGCAGACATTCATCAAGGAAGTGCTGGTGTCCTCTCCCACCGAGATCGAGATCGTCTGGAAGTTCTGGGATGTGTTTGGAGGCCATTCTGATACCAAAGAGGAGGAAGGACATAATGGATAAACCGAGAAATGTTGCGGTCTATATGCGGGTCGCAAGAGCGCCCAGGGTGTGGATATACTGCCGGGTGGCAGCGCCGGACGCCTTTGCGCTGAGGACCCAGCAGGAAGAACTTATGGCCTTTGCCAAGGAAAATCACTATGAGGTCATGGGCTGCACCGCCAAACAGGAAACCGGCACAACAATGGTCCGCTCTGGGCTGGCGGAGATTACCAATGCCGCCCTCCGGGGTGAGATGGATATTTTGCTTGTCCTGAACGTCACAAGGCTGGGGCGCGACATCTGGAGAACGCTCGAATATGTTGGCTGGCTGGGAAAACATAATGTGGAGGTCGTCTGCCTGAACGGTGAGCTTTCCAACCAGGAAGTGGGGCGGCTACTGCGGACAAAGCAGGCTATGCAAGACGGGGCAATTTGACAAGTGAGTTTCCCCTTTCGCATAAAGCGGATGCCGGAGGCAGTCTTTCAGAAGAAGGACCAACAACCACCTCCGGCATCCGTAAAAAATTTGGTGTTTAGTTGACACAAGGAGATTTTTCCCGTTTTGGCAGGGATTACATTGAGTTAGGGGACTATCTGGAACATATTTTCCCTTTTATGCATGTAAGGTTTATCTCTGTGAACGATGGGTATGACAGTGCTGATTACAATGGGAAGACGCCGGAGATTGACGTGCCTTTCCGCAATCTGGCATATACCCTTTACAGCCAGGATATTTCAGAAAAGGTGAAATCGTCCCTGGCTGTGCGGAGGCAGAGGGGGCTTTATATTGGTTCACTGCCGCCCTATGGATATGGGAAGGGCAAAGAAGGGAGCCTTGTGCCTGACCAGGAAACAAAAGATACAGTGGTGCGGATTTACAGGGAGTATCTTGCAGGGGCCGGGCTTTCGGAGCTGGCAGGAAAATTAAACAGGGAAAAAGTACCCTCCCCAAGGCAGCATAAGGTGGACAAAGGGTTGCTCCGGGAGCGGGCATCAGGAATTTATGCATGGCTCCCCACTACCATCCAGCAGATTCTGTGCAATGAAATTTATGTGGATGCTGTGATAGACCTGGAAACTTTTCGGAAAGTGCAGGAGAAAATGGGGACAAAAAATACCGGAGAAGCCTGTGGGTTTCCCTTAAAAGGCCTGGTTCACTGCGGGGAATGTGGCAGGATCATGGTAAGGGAGAAGAAGAAGGGCGGATATTTCCGCTGCCGCTACCAGAAATTTACTGTCCATAAAGTAATAGAGAGCTTCCCGGAACCGGAGCTGGAAGCAGTTGTTTGGGAAGGGGTAAAGGCAGAATGGGGCAGGCTGGCAGAAAAGGAAGCAATCCTGTGCCGGGGAAGGGAGCTGGCAGCAAAAGCAGATAAGAGAGCCGGGGAAAACATCCGGGCGTTAAGGTTACTGATGGATAAAAAAAAGGAAGGGATAAAGGGGCTTTACTGCCAGTACAGACAAGGCGAGCTGGGGAAGGGGAAATACCTGGAAAAAAAGGAAATGGAAAAGGAAGCTGTCCAGAGACTGTCAGAAGAGATTAAGGGGATGGAAGAGGAAAGGGAGGGACTGGAGAAATTCAGTGGATTTTTGGCAGATACGATTGAAAGCCCCAGCCAAAGGCACAGGCAGGCGCTATTTCAGTGCCTGATAGAAGGGGTTTATGTGTTTGCCGGAAAAAGGGTTGAAATTTACTGGAAGTTCCGGCAGGGACAGGGGCAGCTTTTTTCTGTGCGCTGACAGATGGCTGTTATATTTTGTGTCATTCCCCATACTCAAGCAGGGCATTTAATTGGAAACCACACTTACAGCCATACCCAGCTTACAGCCAATAACCAGGAAAGCTTTAAGCAGGAAATTATTAAGACCAATGAAGTAATTAAAGAAGTCACCGGGGAGGAAACCATTTATGTCCGCCCCCCTTATGGAAGCTGGAATAAGGAATTTGAAAAGGAGCTGAATATGTTTCCGGTACTTTGGACCATCGACCCCCTTGACTGGTGTAGCAGCGATGTTTCCTGTATTGTAAAAAATGTCTGTACCAAGGCGGGGGAAAATGAGGTGATTCTGATGCATGACCAGTATAAGTCCACGGTTACGGCGGCGTTACAGATTGTAGATAAACTGCAGAAGGAAGGGTACGAATTTGTGACAGTAGATGAATTGCTCTTCGATTAACCATACAGCGTTCCCATTTCCACGCAGGAGTGGCGGCGTTTGTTACAATAAGCTGGTTTGCAAAGCATGGCAGCGTTTGTTGTTTTGAATGTAAAAAAACTTCAAATTTTTTAGAAGTGAAAATTGATTTCTTCCCCACAGCATGGTATACTTATGCAAAACCAACGGAAAGAAGTGGAGGAAGAAGTGAAAAAAGTAAGGGACGAAAGCGGCTATACCTTATGGGACGATTATCGGTATGCTTTTCATTGGCTGAAGAAGAAGGAAGGGGCGGGGGCTATTGCCGCCTGTGCGGGAAGTTCAGCCCTGGGCGTAGTGCTTCCTTTTCTGGAGGCAGCGCTGGCAGGCGCGGTTGCCGCCTGCCTGATCAGCGGCAACAGGCCGGAAATTATTCTGCTTCTGGTGACAGGCTACGTAATCCTTTTACAGGTAGTGCGTTTTGTACAGAATCATTTAAAGGAAGTGCAGGATAAGGCCCTGACACTGTTCCGTATTGGCATGGCCACTGAATTTTACCGCAAATGCGTGGAAATGGATGGGCAGTACATGGAGAGCGCCCAGGGGCGGAGGAAAATGACCCAGGCCCGGGAAAATCTTTTTTCCGGGGAGGACAGCGGGATAGAGGCTTTTATGAGGCTGTTTTGGATAACAGCAACCAATGTAGCAGGGCTTATAAGCTATGCAGTTATTGTGGGCAGGGCCAATCCCCTGTTATTGCTGCTATTGGTCCCACGGGCTTTTCTGGATGAGTTCCTGGAAAAATCCCTGCGGAAAAGCACTTATGCCATGATTAAAAAGAATGCGAAAAACCGGCAGGATTTCTTTTATCTGCGCAGGGAATCCATTTCCATAGAAAACGGCAAGGACATCCGGCTCTACCGGATGGACCAATGGCTTTTAAGGGCTTTCCATGAAGTGGTAGACAAGATTGTTGCCCTGGAGTACAAGACGGCAAAAGGCTTCCTGCTTGCAGGGATTGCGGATAATGGGCTTACATTTTTGGTTAATGGTGTAGTTTACGGTTATCTGATCCTGCAGATGGCCAGGGGAAATCTCACCCTCCCGCTGTTCTTATTGTATGTAGGGGTGGTGGCAGGGTTTGGTAGCTGGATGACAGGGCTGTTTTTTTCCTTCCATCAAATTTATCAGGTGAAAGTGCCTATGGATAAATACCGGGAATTTATGGATGATGTTACCTTTAAAGAGGATGGGATGGGGAGGCTGGTGAATCCGGGAAAGCCCCATGAGATACGCCTGGAAAATGTGTGCTTTTGCTATGAGGGGAGCGAAAAGGATACCATCCATGATTTGAGCCTGACCATCAGTGCTGGGGAGAAGATTGCGCTGGTGGGGCTGAACGGGGCTGGAAAGACTACCCTTACCAAGCTGCTGTGCGGCTATTACCGCCCCACTTCCGGCAAAATTTATCTGGACGGACAGGATATGGGAACCCTGTCACGGGAGGAATGCTTCAGGGAATTTGCAGTGGTGTTCCAGGATGTGTTCGCCTTTTCCTTTCCATTAGTGGAAAACGTATCCTGCGTGAAGGAAGGGCAGGAGGAAATTGGCAGGCTGGAGCAGTGCCTGCAAAAAGCCGGGCTTACTGAGCGGGTAAATGAGCTTCCCAAAGGCGTGAAAACCACGATGAATAAGGATCTGGACGAGGAGGGCGTTGCCCTTTCCGGCGGGCAGCTCCAGAAGCTGATGCTGGCAAGGGCTTTGTATAAGGATGCCCCGGTGGTCATCCTGGACGAGCCTACAGCGGCCCTTGACCCTATTGCAGAGAGTGAAATGTATGAGAAGTATGATGAAATCATCCGGGGGAAAACGGGAATCTTTATTTCCCACAGGCTTAGTTCCACGCGCTTTTGCGACAGGATTCTTTATATGGAAAAGGGAACTGTGGCAGAAGACGGGAGCCATGAGGAATTAATGGGCAGGCAGGGGGCTTATGCGGAGCTTTTCGCCCTGCAGGCACAGTATTATCAGCAGAAAGGCCAGGGTGAATGCCATGCATGATTTTATTTCCACACATAAGACGGGGTTCAGGCTGTTAAAAAAGATCCACTCTGTAAACCCTATCATTATACCAGTTTATCTGCTGGAGGTAATTTTTAACCTGGTACAGGTATATATGAGCCTTTTCCTGACAGCCGGGCTGGTGGACCTGCTGCGGCAGGGAAGCTTTAGGCAGGCGGGCGTACAGGCTCTCCTGCTCCTGGGGGCCAATATGCTCTGCGGCGTCATTGTACAGTTTATCCGGTCAAGGATACGCGGCCTGCAGAATGTAGCCGGGCTGGCAATTTTTGTTTGGCTGCGGGAAAAGATTTTTTCCATGGATTACGAGACAGTAGAAAAGCCGGAGATATCCGAAAAGATTGCTTTCTCGGAGAAGACCTCCGATAACTATGGAAGCCTTGGGATGGTATTGGCAAGGTACCGGGATATCCTGCAGGCATTTTTAAGCGTTATGCTGTCTGTTTCTATGGTAATATATTTGTGCCTTGCGCGGCCGGTGGGGAGGGGGACTTTTCTGGATACTTTTGCCGGCCCACTGCCTTCGCTCCTGCTTTTTGGGTGCGCTCTTGTGGGGATGGCATATTTTTCCGGGCAGGTGTTCCAGAAATTCTCCAGGAAGCAGAAGAGTTATTTTGCTGCCAACACGGGAAGGGAAATGAAGGAAAGCTATCTGCTAAACCAGGTCTTTGTCAATGAGAAGGCAGGAAAGATTGTCAGGCTCTATGGCATGGAAGAAATGCTCATGGAGAACGCAGCGGAGGAAGTGGGGAAATCCAGGGCTTACTGGGCAGGCATGTTTGATGTGATGAGAAAGACTGTCCAGGCGAATAATGGGATGAACAGCCTTTTTACCATAGGTTCTTATCTGCTTGTAACGCTAAAGGTGGTGACAGGCGCTATCACAGTGGGGGCATTTACCCAATATGCAGGTGCGCTGAACCAGTTCGGCAATGCCTGTTTTATCATCATCAACTGCCAGGTAAGGCTCAGGAATATTTGTACCTATATGGATAAGTTTCTGGCGTTCCTTGACATGGAAAGCGGCCATGCCAAAGGCGGCCTGCCCATTGAGAAGCAGGATGGCGGGGAATATGAGCTGGTATTTGAGAATGTAAGCTTCCGTTATCCGGGAAGTGAGAATTATGCCATGAGGAACGTAAGCTGCAGGCTGAATGTGAGGGGAAGGATGGCCCTGGTAGGGCGCAACGGTGCAGGAAAAACTACCTTTATCAAGCTCCTCTGCCGCCTTTATGAGCCTACGGAGGGGCGTATAACCTTAAACGGCGTGGATATCAGGGAGTATGACGAGGAAGCATACCAAAGCCTTTTCGGTGTGGTATTCCAGGATTTCAAGCTGCTATCTTTCCCTGTATGGGAAAATATTACGGCGGGGGGCGAAAGGCAGGATGATAAAATCTGGAAAGCGTTAGAACAGGCAGACGCGGCGGAACTGGTAAGGAAAATGCCGGCCCAGTTGGACACCTACCTTTATAAGGAACTGGAGGAAGGGGTGGAGGTCAGCGGAGGGGAAGCCCAGAGGCTTGCCATCGCCAGGGCTTTGTACAAAGATGCCCCCATTGTTATCCTGGACGAGCCTACCGCGGCTTTGGATCCTGTTGCGGAAGCGGAGGTCTATGCGCGGTTTAACGAAATGGTAGAAGGAAAGACCGGGATCTGTATCTCCCACAGGATGAGCAGCTGCCAGTTCTGTGATGAAATCATAGTCTTTGAAAACGGCGGGATTGTGGAAAGGGGCAGCCATGAGGAATTGTATGCCCTGGGCGGGAATTATGCTAAAATGTGGAATGCACAGGCGAAATATTATGTATGAAATAAGGGATGCCTTGTACGGTTCCGGGAAGCCGGGCTGTACAGGGCATTTTTGGCCATGCCAAACAGGGCATTCCCTATGTCTCCCTGGAAGATTTAAGTTGCTGGCAGTAAGAATTTATGGTAGTATAGTGAACAGCAATTTTTGTTTTCACTGTTCACAGGGTATCTTTAAGGTGCAGGCGGGAGGAGCGGTTGCAGGTGAATGAACAATTAAATGAGGACAATGCGGTAAGAGAAAGGCACAGGCAGCGGATAGAGCAGATGCGCAGGGATAAGGAGCGGCAGATGGTGCTCCGAAGGAATATCCGGAAATATGCGCCTGTTGGTGCGGGTGTGCTGGCAGTACTTTTATTGATAACAGCAGGGACAATGATTTTTCCTAAAAAACCTGCGGACAGGCAAACAGATACGGTTCCCACCAAGCAGGAAACGATGGCGGATAACAGGGGGGAGGGCACAAAGGGGACTGGGCTTCCTGGGGCGGGCAGTGACGGGGAAAATGGCACTGCTGTTTTGTCCCCTATGAGCCGGAAAATCCGGATACTCACCGGCATGCTGGGAGCCGGGGAAGGGGAGCAGGTAAGCTTCGGTGCAGAATGCGTGTATGAGGCGGCGGGGCAGCGCAGTTATGGGGCTGCCCCGGCGGAGGATGTGTTTACAGTGGGGGAGGCCCTTTCTTCCGGGGATGTTTTCTACAGCAAGAATGCTATCCTGATTGACCTGGAAAGCAATGATATCATTGCCTGGAAGGGCGCCAGGGACCGGATCAATCCCGCTTCCATGACGAAGATCCTCACCATTTTGGTGGCAGCGGAACAGGTGGGGGATTTGGAGGATACCTTTACCATTACCCTGGACATTACCGACTACAGCTATGTCAACGGCTGCAGCAACGCAGGTTTTGCCAGGGACGAAGAGGTGACAGTGAGGGATTTGTTTTACGGCACCATCCTGCCCTCCGGCGGGGACGCAGCCTTGGGGCTTGCCACATATGTGGCAGGAAGCCAGGAGGCCTTTGTGGGGCTGATGAACCAAAAGCTGGAGGAGCTGGGGCTGGCGGGGTCAGCCCATGTTACCAACTGTGTGGGGCTTTATGATGAAAACCACTACTGTACGGTTTATGATATGGCAATGATCCTGGAAGCGGCAATGGACAACCCTCTTTGCAGGGAGGTGCTTTCCACACGCACCTATGGGACTTCCAGGACAGAGCAGCATCCTGAAGGAATTACCATTTCCAACTGGTTCCTTCGCCGGATTGAGGACCATATCACCGGCGGGGAGGTACTCTGTGCCAAGACAGGGTATGTGGTACAGTCCGGGAACTGTGCCGCCAGCTATGCCCAGTCAGCAGATGGCAGGGGATTTGTCTGTGTGACAGTGGGCGCTAACAGCTATTGGCAGTGCATTTTTGACCATGTGGGGCTGTATGAGCAATTTTTCGGAGGAAACGATGGACATTTTTGAATATATGGGAGCCGCCCAGAAGGAGAAGGAGTCCCCCCTGGCGGCAAGGCTGCGCCCCCGCACATTGGATGAGATGGTGGGGCAGGGGCATATTATCGGGAAGGACAAGCTTTTGTACAGGGCCATCAAGGCGGATAAATTAAGTTCCCTGATTTTTTATGGCCCCCCGGGTACAGGGAAGACCACCCTTGCCAGGGTTATTGCCAATACCACCAGTGCAGAATTTACCCAGATTAATGCAACCATAGCAGGAAAAAAGGATATGGAAGAGGTGGTAAAGGCAGCCAAGGATACCTTGGGAATGTACGGCAGGCGGACCATACTTTTTATTGACGAGATACACAGGTTTAACAAGGGGCAGCAGGACTACCTGCTCCCTTTTGTGGAGGACGGGACGCTGATCCTCATAGGGGCTACCACGGAAAACCCCTATTTTGAGGTTAACAGTGCGTTGCTGTCCCGTTCCATTATTTTTGAACTGAAACCTCTTCACAGGGAGGATATTAAGGAACTGCTGCGCAGGGCGGTTTATGACCAGGAAAAGGGTATGGGCGTTTACGGCGCTGTGCTGGAACCGGAAGCGGAGGATTTCCTGGCGGATATTGCCGGGGGAGATGCCCGGTCTGCGTTAAATGCCATTGAGCTTGGGATTATGACCACGCTGCCCGGGGAGGACGGGAAAATACATATTAACCTGGAGGTGGCCCAGGAATGTATCCAAAAGCGTGCAGTGCGTTATGACAAAACGGGGGATAATCATTACGATACCATATCCGCCTTTATCAAAAGCATGAGAGGTTCCGACCCGGATGCGGCAGTTTATTATCTGGCGCGGATGCTTTATGCAGGAGAAAGCGTTACCTTTATTGCCAGGCGTATTATGGTCTGTGCGGCGGAGGATGTTGGGGTAGCGGATCCCCAGGCTCTTTCCGTGGCGGTAAGCGCCTCCCTGGCGGCGGAGCGGACCGGGATGCCGGAGGCCCAGATCATTCTTTCCGAGGCTGTAGTTTATGTGGCATGCGCACCTAAAAGCAATGCCTGTGTAAACGCCATTGGGGAAGCCATGAGGGCTGTGGGGGAAACCGGGAACCTGCCCATACCCGCCCATCTCCAGGATGCCCATTATAAGGGGGCGGCCAAGCTGGGGCATGGGGCGGGCTATTTGTATGCCCATGATTACCCCAACCATTATGTGAAGCAGCAGTACCTGCCCTATGAGCTAAGCGGGCGGGAGTTTTACAAGCCCTCTGGCAATGGCTATGAGGTGAAAATCAAAGAACACATGAAATGGCTCAAAGAACAATGAATATTACTTTTGCCCCGGAGCAGTTCTTAAGAAAACAGAAGGAAATAAAAACGTATGAGTTTAGATACCGGAAAGCAGCGGAAAAGGAAAAAACCAAGAAGAAAGCCGGTAAGGAAAGCCGCCAGCGCCAGGCACAATGGCCTGGCAAAAAAGCTTCCTATAGGGGCGGCCCTGGTGCTTTTGGCAGTGGTGGGCGTGGCGTGCTTTTTTCTTTTTAACAGCCAAAAACACAGCCAGCAGCAGCCGGAGCTGTCCCCCCAGGAAATTTCGGAGCCTGTGCGCCCCAAAGAGCCGGAGGATGATATCGGGGACGATGTGCTTGGCCATATCATTACCGCAGAGAACGCCGTCCGGGAATCCTTTGGTAAACGGCCGGAAAGCCATGAAATCACACAGGAGGGCGCGGCAGATTTTGCCTCCATAACAGAATGTGTTATTGATTCCGGTTCAAAGAAAATATCCATTTCAGCAAAGGGAGACGGCATTCCCAAAAGCGATGATAAATATTATTATCTTTTTGCCTTAAATACTTTTGACCAGGGCATTCCCAAGGACAGTGAATATGTGGCAAGGGAGTATAAGGATAGCAGCACCGCCATGGAGGTGGCCCTGAATTATAACCTGCCGGGCAGCCGCCTGTTCAAGAAATTTGTACTGGCGGTGAAAAAGGACGGGGAATATGTACAGGTGAGCCAGCCCAGGTATATTACCAACCCGGAGGCGATTGCCAAATATACCAACGTGTTCCAGCAGCCAGCCTCTATCAAGGGACTTTTGGTAGACCCTAACAGGCTAAGGGGAAATGAACTGGACAATCTGGGGGTAAAACAGGCCGCTTACAATATACCGGTGGCCAGGCTCCTGGGGCCTACAACCAACGGGGCATATCCCACCATCCATTACACTTATAATGGAAAAACATATACCTTTAACGGCCAGGTGGTGGCGGAATATGACCTGGTGTTCAGCACGCTTACGGCAAAGGGCATTACCACCACGGCAATTATTTTGAATAATTATTCCAGTGCCTTTAAACAGCTGATCCATCCCCAGGCGCGCAGCGGCGGCAGCGCCCCTTACTATATGTTTAACGGCGCGGAGGAATCCGGGGTGGAATACATGGCGGCCATCGGGACCTTCCTCGCGGAGCGGTATTCAGACAACCGGCATGGGAAGGTTTCCAACTGGATCATCGCCAATGAGATTAACGCCCGTAAGGAATGGAACTATATGGCGCATACGGATATTGAGAGTTACGTGGAGGCATACGCCCAGGGGTTCCGGGTTTTTTATACGGCCATCAAAAGTGTCAGTAGCAGCGCCAGGGTATATATTTCTATCGACCAGCAGTGGGACAGGAATATTAAAAACAATACCAATTACGATGGCAGGGATATTATGGATGTGTTCAACCAAAATATTTCTTCTAAAGGCAATATAGATTGGGGAGTGGCGCAGCATCCCTATAATGTGCCCCTGACCGAGGCGAAAATCTGGAAAGATTCCAAATATGTGGAGCATGGCCCAGGCACCTCCATGATCACGATGGAAAACATTGAGGTTTTGGTCCATTATCTGCGCCAGGAGCACTTCCTTACAGACAGCGGGCAGGTAAGGAGCATCCTTCTAAGCGAACTGGGGTACACTGCCCATGCAGGGGAAGCCCTGCAGGCGGCTGCCTATGCCTATGCTTATTACAAAATGGAAGCCTACAGTGAGATTGACGGGTTTTTGCTAAACCGCCAGGCGGACGCGGCGGAAGAAGTGTCCCAGGGGCTGGCCTTCGGGCTGTACAATTCCAGCGGGGGGCACCGGCAGATATATGATGTGTTTAAATACATTGACACGCCCCAGAGGGACCAATATACGGATTTTGCCAAAGAGCTGGCAGGGATTTCCAGTTGGGACGAGATTGTCCGCTGAAGGTAAGAGGTGGATCGGAATGGGAAATTTACAGGAGCAATTATTGGAATTACGGGCGCGCACCGGGATGAACAGGAGGCAGTTTGCAGACTACTTTGGGATTCCCTACCGGACAGTGCAGGACTGGGAGCTTGGAAGCAGGCAGATGCCGGAGTATCTGCTCCGCCTGATGGAGTATAAGGTCAGAATGGAAGATAAGGCAGGGACGAATGGCCATATCTGACATTGGAAAGGGAGAGAAAATATGGGAAAAGTCATTATTTTGGAGGAAACTACCAAAAACCCCCTTACCCTGATGGGGCAGAGGGCGGGGGTCTGCTGGGGAGGGGACATAGAGGATCCTGGGAAAAACTACCAAAGGGGGCTGGACTGCCTCAGGTCAGGGCACGGCAGGGTGATGGAATATGTAAATGTGGAGATGGTCCTTGCAGGCTATTCTGCAAGGGTCATCCGGGAATGGTACACCCATATCGGAGGGCTCCCCACAAGGCTCCAGGCCAGCACCCGGTATATCAATTACCAGGATTTTAACTGCATCATGCCGGATTCCGTGAAAAACCATGAGGAAGCGGCGAAACGTTTTGAAAGCTGCATGGAGGAAGTGAGAAGCTGCATACAGTTTCTCACCGGCCAATGCGGGGTTCCCAGAGAGGACGCCGCATTGCTGCTGCCTTTGGGCATGGAAACGAAGATTGTGGACAAAAGAAACCTGCGGAGTATTATGGATATGTGCCAGCAGCGGCTGTGCAGCAGGGCAAACTGGGAATACAGGGGGCTGATGGGTGAGATCTGCCAGGAGCTGAAGAAAATCTCTGAGGAATGGGTTTACATTGTGGACAATTTCTTTGAACCCAAATGCAAAAAAATAGGCTACTGCCCGGAAAAGAAATCCTGCGGCCTGATGGAAAAGAAAAAGGATGAAATAGCCGAATAAGGACTAATGGAGGGTCTATGTTACCATTAAATCCATGGGAACACCAGAGCGCAGTGAAAGCATTGTATGCAAAATGTGTGGAAAGTGTCTGCGAAAAGCATCATATAACCCGCATGGAACTGGATATTCTCCTGTTTCTGGCAAATAATCCCCGCTATGACACGGCGGCGGATATTATTGAAATCAGGTATCTGTCGAAATCCCAGGTATCCGCCAGCATAAAAATCCTGGAGCTGGAAGGGTACCTGCAAAAGAACTATGCGCCGGGCAACCGGAAAACAGCGCATTTGGCCATCAGGGAGAAGGCGTCGGGTATTATAGCGGACGGAAGGGCAGCCCAGGAAAAATTTATGGCAATAATGTTCAGGGAGATCCCCCAAGAGGACATAGAGATAATGAAAAAATGCAATGCCCGGATGCTGAGAAATATCTACGGTTATTTAAAGCCGGGGCAGGGTACCTTGTGAGTGTTAAGAACCACAAATGTAAACTTATATAAATGTTTGGTTGACATTTTCTCCCGTTTCTGTTATTTTATTTACGGGCCTTAATGGCCAAAAACATACCGGGAAGAGGGAGAGAATGTGTATGAAGCAGAAAATCAGAGCAAAAGAGATGGCATTGTGCGGGTTATTTACAGCGTTGACGGCAGTGGGGGCTTTTATTAAAATTCCGGTTCCTGTGGTCCCTTTTACCCTGCAATTCCTGTTCACCATGCTTGCAGGGCTGCTTTTAGGAGGCAGGCTGGGGGCTGTAAGCGTAGGGCTTTATGCCTTTTTGGGGCTTGTAGGGCTTCCTGTTTTTGCAGAAGGGGGCGGATTGTGGTATCTGTTAAAGCCCAGCTTTGGTTACATCCTGGGATTTATTCTTGCAAGCTATGTCACTGGCAAAATGACGGAGAAGACGGAAGGGCTCACCCTTGGCAGGATCCTTTGGGCGAACTTTATCGGGCTGGCCATTGTTTACGGGGCGGGTATGGTTTACTACTATATAATATGTAATTTCGTGATAAACACGCCGATCGGCCTGTGGCCGCTGTTTTTGTATTGTTTCCTTCTGGCTGTCCCGGGGGATATCTGCCTTTGCTTTGTGGCGGCATTTTTGGCGAAGCGCTTAAAGCCGGTTATCGCGGCAATGTAACTAGATGGCGGAGAACAGGGGGGCAATTCCAATCTTGCCGGAAGCGGGGCAGGATGATTCTGATATCAAAGGATGAGAGGTAAGTTTCAATGAGCATTGTAACACAAATGAAGGAAAAAGTATTAAGGGGGGAGCTTCTTGGGCGGGAGGATGCGCTGGAGCTGTCCGGTGCCCCTCTCCCTGAGCTCCGGCAGGGGGCGCAGGAAATCCGGAAAGCGATGTGCGGGGATGGATTTGATATCTGTACCATCGTCAACGGAAAATGCGGCCGGTGCTCTGAGGACTGCAAGTATTGTGCCCAGAGTGCCCATTATCACACAGCCTGTGTGGAAAGTTACCCGCTATTGTCCCGGGAGGAGCTTTTAAAAGGGGCAAAATACAATAAGGAAAAGGGTGTCCTGCGCTATTCCATCGTTACCTCCGGGAAGCGCCTGTCCGGGGAAGAGGTGGCCAGGGCCTGTGAAAGTATCCGGGCAATCAGGGAGGAAGTGGGAATAGAGGTGTGTGTTTCCTTTGGCCTGCTGGGGGAAGAGGATTTCCGGAAGCTGAAGGAGGCGGGGGTATCGCGTGTCCATTGTAACCTGGAATCATCTTCCCGGTATTTCCCAAAGGTGTGTACGACCCATACCTATGAAGAAAAAATCGAAACCTTAAAGGCCGCAAAGGCAGCGGGGCTTTCCCTGTGCAGCGGAGGGATACTGGGGCTGGGGGAGACCATGGAGGATCGTATTGATATGGTCCTTACTGCCAGGAACCTGGGGGTAAAATCCATTCCCGTGAATCTGCTAAACCCTATTCCGGGAACGCCTTATGAGGGAAGGAGCCCCCTTTCCTACGAGGAGGCGTTAAGGTGTGTGGCGCTGTTCCGGTTTCTGGTCCCTGGCGGGGCAATCCGCCTGGCAGGGGGAAGGGGGCTTTTGGAGGATAAAGGGGAGGGCTGTTTTACCAGCGGCGCCAATGCGGCAATTTCGGGGGATATGCTCACCACTGCGGGAATCACTGTGGAAACAGATATGGCACTGATAAAAAAATTAGGATTTGAGGCGGGGCTTTGTGATGGGTAAAAAACTGTTTATCACCGGCACAGGGACGGATGTGGGGAAAACCTATGTAACTGGGCTGATTATGAAAAAATTACAGGAACATGGAAAAAGCGCCGGGTATTATAAGGCGGCAATGAGCGGCAATGAGCGTGATGGGAGGGGGGCCCTGCTCCCTGGGGATGCCCTCTTTGTAAAAAATCTTTCAGGGATATCCCAGCCCCTTCCAGAGATGTGCCCCTATGTCTATGAAGCGGCGGTTTCCCCCCATCTGGCCGCAAAGCTGGAGGGAAATCCTGTGCGCATGGAAGTGGTAAAAAAAGGGTTCCTGGAGGTATGCGGGAAATATGATTATGTTACCATGGAAGGAAGCGGGGGGATCCTCTGCCCCCTTTCCATGGAGGGCGGGGGACTGTGGCTGGAGGATGTGGCCAGGGAGCTGGGGCTTTCCAGCCTGGTGGTGGCGGAAGCCGGGCTTGGGACCATTAACAGCCTGACGCTGACAGTGGAATATATGAGGGCGAAAAACCTTCCGGTAAAGGGGATCGTGTTCAACCGTTTCCATCCCGGGGATGTGATGGAAGAGGACAACCTGCGTATGTGCCAGGAGCGGACCGGCCTTCCGGTAGTTGCCTGCGTGGCAAAGGGGGGCGGGGAATTATCCATTGATATCCAGGCACTGACAGCTTTGTATGAGGATTGAGAGATAAATTTTACCTGTATTGAGAGGTAAATTTGGGGAGGTATAGATATGATTTGGTATCCTTATCAGCAGATGAAAACGATGAAGCCGCCCTACGAAATTGTAGACGCCCAGGGGGTGTGGCTGAAAACCAGGGACAAGGAGATGATCGACTCTGTATCCTCCTGGTGGAGCGTGATCCATGGCTATAAGCATCCGGCATTAAACGAGGCCATTAAGTCCCAGGCGGACAGGTTTTCCCATGTGATGCTGGGCGGGCTCACCCATGAGCCTGTAAGGAAGCTTTCCGAAAAGCTCCAAAGCTGGCTGCCGGGGGACTTGGACTATTGCTTTTTTTCTGATTCCGGCAGTGTGGCAGTGGAGGTTTCCCTGAAAATGGCGCTGCAATACTACGTCAACCGGGGAGAGTGGAAACGGACCAAAGTCCTTTCCCTGGCCCATGCTTACCATGGGGACACCTTTAAAACCATGGAGGTGGGGGACGACGAGGATTATCACTTTATCCTGGAAGCCTATGGGGAGAAAAAGGATGTCATCCATATTCCCACCCGGATTCCCCAGTTAGAGGCGGCCTTCGGGCAATACCATGAACAGCTGAACTGCCTGATCGTGGAGCCCCTTCTCCAGGGGGCAGGGGGAATGCGGATGTATGATATTGCTTTCCTTAAGAGGGCCAGGGAGCTATGCGACCAGTATGGCGTGCTGCTGATTTTCGACGAGGTTGCCACGGGCTTTGGGCGTACCGGGAACCGGTTTGTGGCGGATAAGGTCCTGCCGGACATCCTGGTGCTTGGGAAGGCGCTCACCGGAGGGTATATTGGCCATGCGGTTACTGTGGCAAATAAGAAAGTATTCCAGGGGTTTTATGGGGACAGTGCAGAAAAAGCCCTGATGCACGGCCCGACCTTTATGGGAAATGCCCTGGCGTGCAGTGTGGCGTTAAGGTCCATTGAGCTGTTTGAACAGGAGAATTATATGGAAAAAATCCGCCGGATTGAGGAAATAACCAGGCGGGAGATGAAGGGCTTTTCCGACCCGCGGGTCAGGGAGGTGCGCATTATGGGCGGGTGCGTGTGCCTGGAGGTCCATGAGGGCGATGTGCTGAAGGGATTCCAGCAGTTTGCCTATGAGAGGGGTGTGTTCAGCAGGCCCTTTTTGAATTATCTTTACGCCATGGTTCCTTATATTATTACAGAAGGAGAACTGGTACAGGTGCTGGATACCATGAAGGCATGGTTTTATGGGCGGTAAATAGTACCCAGCGTATCTTTTAGGGGGATATGCCATTTGTGGCATCCCCCTATTTATGCGCAGGGGCGCACAGATGAAATTGTTGCTTACGCAGCGAGGCCCCGCGCGGCGGCATTTGTTAAACAGTGGCAGGCTTCCGTGAAGGGGCCTGTTATTTTGTTACAATAAGCCGGCTCGCGGCGTTTGTTACAATAAGCCGGCCCGCGGCGCGTGGCGGCGTTTGTTGCCCAAAATCCCTGTAAGCAAAAGGCCAGATGGGGGAAAGGGGGTGGGGGAACAGGAACAATTTGTTAGCAGAGGGTGAATAAAATTGGCGCAATTTGTTGAAATTGACCCTTTAATGTGCTAAATTCTCTAGTAAGGAAATTTCCAAATATTGGTAATTCGACTGGAGTGATGAGCGCAAATGATAAGAGAGTATTTGGAACGGAATGTTTTTGATGTATTTACAGAGCGGCTGAAGCTGATTTTTGAGGATTTTGATAATATTTATATTTCCTTTTCAGGGGGGAAGGACAGTGGGCTTTTACTGAACCTGGTGCTGGATTTTCAAAAGAAATATTATCCGGGGAAGAAAATAGGTGTTTTCCACCAGGATTTTGAGGCCCAGTATACGGTCACCTCAGAATATGTGGAGCGCACCTTTGAAAAGATCAAAAAGGATGTGGAACCTTATTGGGTATGCCTCCCCATGGCCGCAAGGACAGCCCTGAGCAGCTACGAGATGTTCTGGTATCCCTGGGATGAGACGAAAAAGGAAATCTGGGTGAGGGATATGCCCCGGAAGGAATATGTGGTCAACCTGCAGAATAATCCCATCACCACTTACCGTTACCGGATGCACCAGGAGGACCTGGCCAAGCAGTTCGGGAGATGGTACCGGATGGAGCATGGGGAAAAAAAGACGGTATGCCTCCTGGGGATGCGGGCGGATGAATCTCTCCAAAGATACAGCGGCTTCCTGAACAAAAAATATGGGTATAAGGGAGAATGCTGGATTACCAGGCAATTTAAGGATGTATGGTGCGCATCACCGCTTTATGATTGGTCCTCGGAGGATGTGTGGCATGCCAATTTTTTGTTTGAATATGATTATAACCATCTCTATGACCTTTACTATATGGCGGGGCTGAAAGTATCCCAGATGCGGGTGGCGTCCCCTTTTAACGATTATTCCAAGGATGCCCTGAACCTCTACCGGGTGATTGACCCGGAAATCTGGGTGAAGCTGGTAGGCAGGGTACAGGGAGCCAATTTTGCCAGTATTTACGGCAGGACCAAGGCAATGGGATACCGGAATATCTCTTTGCCGGAAGGCCATACCTGGAAATCTTACACGATCTTCCTTCTGGATACCCTGCCAGCCAGGCTGCGGAACAATTACGTGAAGAAATTCAAAACCTCCATTGAGTTTTGGCATAAGACCGGGGGCGGCCTGGACGAGACTACCATCAAGGAGCTGGAGCGGCACGGATACCAGATAAAGAGAAACGGGGTTTCCAACTATACTGTAAGCAAGAAATCCCGGATCATCTTCCTGGGGAAAATCCCGGACGATACAGATGATATTAAGTCCACCAAGGATATTCCAAGCTGGAAGAGGATGTGCTACTGTATTTTAAAAAACGACCATATCTGCCGGTTTATGGGATTTGGGCTGAGCAAGCAGCAGAAAAAGCGTATTGACGTGATCAGGCGCAAGTACAAAAGCATAGAGGAGATAGAGTATGAAGTTTAAAAGCCCGGTTTACAATATTATTTCAGTGCCTGTTGAAAAAATCAAGCCAAATACATATAATCCTAACGCGGTAGCGCCGCCGGAAATGCGCCTGCTTTACGAAAGCATCAGGATTGACGGATACACAATGCCTATAGTATGCTATTATAGCAGGGAAAATGACGTTTATGTAATTGTGGACGGTTTCCACCGTTACCGGATCATGCTGGAATACCCGGATATTTATGAGAGGGAAAAGGGAATGCTCCCTGTGTCTGTGATTGACAAGGCCATCGACCAGAGAATGGCCAGCACCATCAGGCATAATAGAGCCAGGGGAAGCCATAATGTGGACTTGATGAGCAATATCGTAAAGGAGCTTCATGAACTGGGGCGCTCTGATGCATGGATTGCCAGGCACCTTGGCATGGACCGGGACGAAATCCTGCGCCTGAAGCAGATTACCGGGCTTGCGGCGCTTTTTAAGGACGTTAAATTTGGCAAGGCATGGATTCCGGTAGAGGAAATGGGGGAAGAAGAGGATATGGATACAGATATAAACATGGATTTTTGAGCTGAAATTGGGGCGGTAAAGGGCCTGGGCGGGGAATTATGCCGGAAGATTTTGGTTTGGGAAGGAGACGGGAGGGGAGGATTAATGCTGACAATAGGAGCACATATGTCAATTGCCGGGGGGATTGCGAAAGCGGCGGAAAAGGTGGTGCAAATGGGAGCCAATACCATGCAGGTTTTCAGCCGCAATCCCAGAGGGTCCGGCTATAAAAATTACAGCGAACAGGAAATTGCGCGGTTTCAGGAGATACGGCGGGAGAACCGTTTCGGCCCTTTGCTTGCCCATGCGCCATATACGATGAACCTTGCCAGCGGGAAGGAATCTGTGTATGAGTTTGCCTGCATGGCCATCCGGGAGGACATAGCAAGGATGGACGCCCTTTCCATAGAAAATATTGTCTTCCATCCGGGAAGCCATACGGGAATCGGCACCCGGGCGGGGATAGAGAACATCATCGCAGGGCTGGACCAGGGAATGGACGGGGAAGAGGGGATCATGGTGCTTTTGGAAACCATGTCCGGGAAGGGGACGGAAATAGGCGCAAGCTTCCAGGAACTGAAAGCCATCCGGGACGGGGTAAAATATCCCGGGCGCATCGGCATCTGCCTGGACACCTGCCATGTTTTTTCTGCAGGGTATGATATTGTAAAGGATTTGGACGGGGTGCTTGAAGAGTTTGACCGTATTCTGGGCCTGGGGCTTTTGCGGGCAGTGCACCTTAACGACAGCCAGACGCCTTTTGGGTCCCGCAAAGACCGCCATGCAAGGATAGGGAAGGGGACGATCGGGCTGGATGCCCTGCTGGGGGTGATAAAGCACCCGGCACTGCAGGGCCTGCCCTTTTATCTGGAAACACCCCTGGAGGATGAAGGGCATAAACAGGAAATTTTGGAACTCAGGGAAAAACTGGGAAATAAAAACAGTGCAGGTGCATAGTACGAAAAGTAGGAGATACAATGAAAAAGGATTTAACACAGGGAAAGGTAACCGGGGCTTTGCTGAAGTTTGCAGGCCCAATGATACTGGGAAATTTATTACAGCAATGCTATAACATAGCCGACACGCTGATTGTGGGAAGATATCTGGGGGCGGAGGCACTGGCGGCAGTGGGCAGCGCTTATACCCTGATGACTTTCCTTACATCCATCCTTATTGGGCTGTGTATGGGAAGCGGCGCGGTTTTTTCAGTCTATTATGGGAAGAAAGAGGCTTTGCAGATGAAAAAGAGTATGCTGGTCTCTTTTTTGATGATTGCAGCCGTAGCGGTGGTTTTAAATTTGGCAGTTTTTGCCAGGATCCATGGCATTTTACATATACTGCGGGTTCCCCGGGAGGTTTATGGGCTGATGTACGAATATGTGTGGGTGATTTTCTTCGGCATCTTTTTTGTATTCCTCTATAATTACTTTGCTTTCCTTCTGCGCTCTTTGGGCAATTCCCTGGTTCCCCTGATTTTTCTGGGAGCGGCCGCTGCCCTGAATATTGGGCTGGACATTTACTTTGTGGTGTATCTGCATCTGGGGGCAGCCGGGGCGGCGGGGGCTACGGTAATCGCCCAGGCAGTATCCGGGCTGGGGATTGCCTTATACACATGGGCAAAAGAGCCGGGCCTGCGCCCGGAAAAAGGGGAATTTTCTATTGACAAAAAGACAGTGGCGGAGGTGGCCCGTAATTCCACGGCGGCATGTGTGCAGCAGTCGGTGATGAACTTTGGTATTTTAATGATACAGGGGCTGGTGAACAGCTTTGGCCCGGTGGTGATGGCGGCTTTTGCGGCGGCAGTAAAAATCGATTCCTTTGCTTATATGCCTGCCCAGGAATTTGGGAACGCTTTTTCCCTGTTTATCTCCCAGAACCATGGGGCGGGGAAAAGGGAGAGGGTAAGGCAGGGCACTATCCGGGCGGCGGCAGTTTCGGCTACTTTCTGCGCGGGAATTTCCCTGCTGATTTTCCTGGCAGCGCCCTGGCTGATGCAGATTTTTGTGGATAGTTCAGAGCAGGCCATCATTGCTACCGGTGCAGGGTACTTAAGGGTGGAAGGCGCTTTTTACTGTGGGATCGGGGTTTTGTTTCTTTTGTACGGCTTCTACCGGGGAGTGGAGAAGCCGGAAATGTCCCTGGTGCTTACGGTGATCTCCCTTGGCACCAGGGTGCTGCTTGCTTATGTGCTCTCCCCCTTTCCCCAAATTGGCGTATGGGGGATCTGGTGGGCAATCCCCATTGGCTGGTTTCTGGCAGATTTGGCTGGAATTGCCTGTATGCGCAGGATTGGCGGCTATGGTATCATAACAGGGACAGGAGCAAAACAGGGATAATATGGTGGTGATAAAGAAAGATTATTTTTCCATCCGGCAGATTTGCCAGTCCGGCCAGTGCTTCCGGCTGGAGCGGCTCCAGGATGGAGAAGGGGAAAAGGCTGGCTGGGAAAGCTACGGGCTGACTGCCCTGGGCAGATACCTGGCTATTGGGCAGCGGGGGGAGGAGACTTCCTTTGACTGTACCAGGGATGAGTTTGAAAAGGTCTGGAAGGGCTACTTTGATTTGGATGAGGATTATGGCAGGATCATAGGCGGCATTGACAGAAAGGACAGCTATCTTCAGGAAGCGGCGGCTTTTGGCAGCGGAATCAGGATTCTCCGGCAGGATTTGTGGGAGATGATTGTTTCTTTTATAATTTCCCAGCAGAACAATATCAAGAGGATCCGTAAATGCATTACCTATCTCTGTACCAGATACGGGCAGGAAAAAAGAACGGAAAAGGGGCTGGTTTATTATGACTTCCCCACCCCCGGGGCGCTTGCCGGTGCTTCCTTAGAAGAACTGTACGCCTGTAATCTGGGCTACCGCAGCAGGTATGTGCATGAAACCGCCCTTTTGGTGGCAAAGGAAGAAATAGACCTGGAAGCAGTTAGGACCATGGAGTATGGCAGGGCAAGGGAGGAGCTTTTAAAGCTCTGCGGGGTAGGCGTGAAGGTGGCGGACTGTATCTGCCTGTTTGCTTTACATAAAACCCAGGCATTCCCTGTGGATACCCATATCAAAAAGGTATTGGAGAAGCAGTATCCGGAGGGCTTTCCTGTGAAAAAGTACCAGGGGTATGAGGGAACCTTGCAGCAGTATATTTTTTATTATGACTTGATGAAAGGGAAGCTTTAAGAAACCAGAATAGTATCCTTGGAACTGTTAAAAATAATACAGGTCTTAAGATTTCTTTAAGGATATTGAGTTGGCCCGGGAAATGTGGTAGGTTTTAAGAAGGGCAACGGAAAAACCGCAGATGCGGTGGGAAACAGTGAGGGGAACCCGGCGTGTTTTTTAATACCGCCAGTGCTTTCCCCCGCAGAATAGGAGCACGGATGAAAAGCAGATTATATTATGTACTATTTTTTGTGTATGCCATTGTGGTATTTTTTGTATTATACCTTAATGGCGTGTTTACAGGAACAGAAAGTTCCACGGTAAACCTGGTAATCAATATTGGGTTTTTGATCATTATCGGTGTGCTGTTTGTGATATCTGCCGCCAGCTTTGGCAGGCTTAACGGCATTACCGACGAACTTTCAGAGTTAACCCTGCAGCTACAGAAAGAATATAAAGAGGCAAACGGCAGGAACCTCTGGGGAAGCTACCAAAGCCGCAATGATGTTTTTAAAAATGAACAGCTCCGCACAGCCTTCAACAAGTACCGCCTGCGGATCAAAAGCCAGAGCACCAGGCGGGGGATTGCCAATCCATGCGGGCTGGAAGAGTATATCAATGAAGACCTGCTGGACCGGGCTGGCATGAGTTTTTTCAATTCCGGCATTTCCGGGACCCTTACCGGGCTGGGAATATTGGGGACTTTCCTGGGGCTTTCCATGGGGCTGGGTTCCTTCAGCGGGGATGATATTTTTACAATCTCCGATAATGTGGGTTCCCTGCTTTCCGGCATGAAAGTGGCTTTCCATACTTCGGTGTACGGCATTTTCTTTTCCCTGGTGTTTAATGCAGTTTACCGGTGCATCATGGCGGACGCTTATGAAAAACTGGAGGAGTTTTTGTGCATGTTCCGCCAGAGTGTGCAGCCCCAGGGGGTCAGGGAGGAGGATAACTCTTCCGCCATGGTAGTTTACCAGGCAGGGATCTCCAATACCTTAAAGCAGATGCTGGAAATGATGAAGGAAGACTCTGCGGACCAGACGGCAGGGCTGGGAAGGATTGTGGATAAATTTACCCAGCAGATGCAGGATGCCCTTGGGACAGAGTTTGGGAGGCTGGGGGAGGCTTTAAGGGAGGCCCAGAAAGCCCAGGCGGCCAGCGCGGCGGATACAGGGGAGCTGATCGAAGCCGTTACCGCCCTGGTGGAGGTGAACCGCAATGTACAGTCCGCCCTTGCCAGGGCCATGGACAGGCAGGAAGCCTTTGCCGGGGAACTGAAACAGCAGAGGGAAAAGCTGGAAAAATCCTGTGATGAAATGGCGGATGAGATTTCCGGGCAGTTGTATGCGTTTGACCATATGAGGGGTATGTATGAAAAATAGACGAAAGAACAGGGAGGCTTTTGCGGAGCATAGCTATTGGCAGTCCTACTCGGATATGATGGCGGCGTTATTGCTTATCTTTGTTTTGCTTACGGCAATTGCCCTTTCCATATATAAACAAAAGACCACAGATTTAGACCAGACCCGGATAGAATTGGGGGAGGCCCAGGATCAGCTAAGCCAGACCATCATAGACCTGGAAAAGTCCAAGGAAGAGGTTGAAAAATCCAACCAGGAGCTGGCCTCCTCCCTGGCGGAGCTGCAGCAGGCTTATGAGCAGGTGGCTGTCACCGGGGAAGAGCTGGATAACGCTTATCTGGAAATTGAAAACGCAAGGCAGGAGCTGGCGCAGACCAGGAGCGAATTACAGGATATTGTGGGAATCCGTACAGATATTATCGGTGCGTTGCAGTCTGCCTTTCACAATTCCAGTATGAAGGTGGATGCCCAGACCGGTTCTATCACTTTTTCCTCGGATGTCCTTTTCCGCTATAACAGCGCCACCCTTACCAGCGACAGCAAAAAAACATTGCGGGAGATTATCCCCATGTACCTGGATGTGCTGCTGCAGGACCAGTTCCGGAATTATATTGCGGAGATTATCATTGAGGGACATACGGATACTGACGGCGGCTACCAGAGCAATATGGAGCTTTCCTATGAGCGGGCCAATGCCGTGGCGGATTTCTGCCTGGATAAAAGGAACGGGCTCAGCGAAGGGAAGATTGGACAGCTCCAGCGGATCCTTACCGTTAACGGTAAATCCTGGGGCAGCCCTGTTTACAAAAAAGATGATACAGGGAATGCGCTGGAGGATGTGGACATGGCGGCTTCCAGGCGGGTTGAAATCAAGTTCCGCCTGAAAGAAGATGAGATGATTGAGAAAATTTCGGGGATTTTGTCAGAATGACCTTTGAAGAGTTTGAAGTAAAATATCATATCAGGTTAAACCAGCAGCAGAAGGAAGCGGCCAGGCAGGTAGAAGGGCCGGTCCTTCTGCTTGCTGTTCCCGGAAGTGGAAAGACGACGGTTCTGGTAACAAGGCTTGGGCATATGGTTTACTGTGCCGGGATTGCGCCGGAACGGATCCTCACATTAACCTATACGGTAGCGGCGGCAGGGGATATGGCGGCGCGTTTTTGCTCCTGCTTTGGCAGCGGGCTGGGCGGGCGGATGGAATTCCGCACGATTAACGGTGTGTGTGCCAGAGTGATCCAGTACTATGGAAGGCTGATTGGAAAACCCCCGTTTTCCCTGGCGTCTGAAAGGGACAGCCTGGTTCCCATACTTTCCGCCCTCTGCCACAAAATCCAGGGCAGCTATGTATCGGAGGGGGATTTAAAAGGGATCAGGACAATGATTACCTACATAAAAAACATGATGCTCCCAGAAGAGGGGATTAAGAAGCTGGAGGAAAAGGGCGGGATAAAGATCTCCCAGATCTATAAAGAATATTGCTCCGCGCTCCGGCAGCAGGGGCTGATGGACTATGACGACCAGATGGTGTACGCCTGTGCCATATTAAGGAAAAGCCCGGAAACATTACAGTATTTTCAGGACAGATATTCCTACATTTGCGTGGACGAAGCCCAGGATACCTCTAAAATCCAATACGAAATTATCAGGCTCCTGGCCGGAAAAAGGGACAATTTGTTTATGGTAGGGGATGAGGACCAAAGTATTTACGGATTCCGTGCGGCTTATCCCCAGGCAATGCTTGCCTTTGGCCAGGACCATCCGGGGGCGAAGATTCTGCTGATGGAGGAAAATTTCCGCTCCTGCGGCAGAATTGTAACGGCAGCGGACAGGTTTATCCAAAAAAATACCCTGCGCCATCCAAAGCATATGAGGGCAGCAAGGGATGAGGGGGCAGGCATCAAAACGATAGGGCTAAAAGGCCGCAGCGGGCAGTACCAATACCTGGAAAAGGCAGCCCAAAACTGCCAGGTCCAGACGGCAGTGCTTTACAGGGAGAACGAAAGCGTGCTGCCCCTTGTGGATTTGCTGGAGCGGCAGGGAATCCCTTACCGGATTCCCAACAGGGAACTTGCCTTTTTTAATCACCGTATTGTACAGGATATCAGGAATATTATCTCTTTTGCTGAAAACCCTGGGGATACGGATTTATTTTTGCAGATTTATTATAAAATTTCTACTTACATCAGCAGGCAGGATGCCCTTTGTATCTGCGGCATTGCCAGGGAGAAAAACATGGCGGTTTTGGAAGCAGCCATTGGATCCGGGCAGCTTCCTTACCAGACGGTAAATGCCTGCAAGGGGATAGCTGCCCAGTTAAAACGCCTGCTTTTGGAAAGGGCGGATTTGGCGGTCAACAGGATTTTGCAGAATATGGGATATGGGGACTATCTTGAGCGGATGGAAATCAGTAGCAGCAAGCTTTTTGTTTTAAGGGCCATTGCCCGGAAGGAACCCTCACCGGTACTGTTTGTTAAACGGCTGGAAGAATTGCAGAAAATCATGAAGGAGAAAAAGGACAAGGAAGAGTGCCTGTTTACCCTGTCAACAATCCATGCCAGCAAAGGGCTGGAATATGATTCTGTTTACTTGCTGGATATAGTAGATGGCATTTTTCCGGAGCGTGTGCCTGGAAATCCCGGTGCCATGAAGCAGGAAGAGGCGGACGCCTATGAGGAAGAGCGGCGGCTGTTTTATGTGGCCGTTACCCGTGCGAAAAATAAACTTTTTCTGTTCCAGTGGAACCAAAAAACTACCTTCTGCCAGGAGCTGTGGGAGGAAGAAGAGAAAGCAGCCTTCGGGCGCTTTTGCAGCGCCATCGGCCAGGGCCTGGTGGTAGAACATACAAAGCTGGGGGAAGGGGTTGTGGTGGAAGTGGGGGAAGAGAAGATCGTGATTCAGTTTGGGGACAGGAGAAGGCAGTTTTGCCTGAAGTCGTTATTTGAGCATGGGCTGCTGAAATTTTAGGAAGGAATAAGAAACATAGGAGAAAAAGGCAGGGATTGCGGGAGGCTGTGCCCGGCCGGATAAAGGAAAAATGCATTCTGCGGGAATGACAGGCTTTACACTGTCATATGATTTTGTTATAATGTGGGCGTTATAGAAAAAGACGGTGAGAGAAGTTATTTTATATCCTTTCAGCGCCATATGTATGGAAGGGAGAAAAATGAAACCATTAGTACTTGTATACAAAAAATGCAGTACCTGCCAGAAAGCTTTAAAGTGGCTGGAGGAAAACCAGGTGGAGTACCAGGAGCGCCCCATCAAAGAGCAGAACCCTACTGTAGAGGAGCTGCGCAGATGGCACGCCCAAAGCGGCCTGCCTTTAAAACGTTTTTTCAATACCAGTGGAAACCTGTATAAGGAATTGCAGCTAAAAGATAAACTGGCGGATATGACAGAGGAAGAGCAGCTAGAGCTCCTTGCCACAGACGGGATGCTGGTAAAGCGCCCCCTGTTTGTCACCCAGGACTACGCCTGCCCCGGTTTTAAAGAAGAAAGCTGGAAAGCGCATATTTGACTTATCCGGCAGGAATTACTATAATATTAAATGAATCTATGCGCCGTAAGGTGGTGCGTGAATGTTGTAGAAAGAAGGAATTAAGATGACGAAGATTGACATTGTATCCGGATTTCTGGGCGCCGGGAAGACTACCCTGATAAAGAAACTGCTTGCAGAGGCACTGGGGGATACCAAAGTAGTGCTGATTGAAAATGAGTTTGGGGAAATCGGTATTGACGGCGGTTTCCTGAAGGAGGCCGGAATTGAAATCAAAGAGATGAATTCCGGCTGTATCTGCTGTTCCCTGGTGGGTGATTTTGGGACTTCCCTGAAGGAAGTTATGCATACCTACCAGCCGGAGCGGATATTGATAGAGCCTTCAGGGGTGGGAAAGCTTTCCGATGTGATGAAAGCAGTGCAGGATGTGGTCGATACCAGTGAGGTAAGCTTAAATAGCGCCGTGGCCGTGGTGGATGCCTCCAAATGTAAAATGTACATTAAAAATTTTGGCGAGTTTTTTATTAATCAGATTGCCCATGCGGGAACCATTGTTTTAAGCAGGACAGGAAAGATATCCGTGGATAAATTAAATAAATGCATAGAGCTTATCCGGGAACACAATCCCAGGGCTGCCATTATCACAACGCCCTGGGAAGAGGTGGATGGAAAAGATATCCTTGCCACCATAGAGGGGGCGAAGGATCTGGAAGCGGAAATGATGGCGGAACTGAAAGCAGGCAGGGATCCGGAAGAGGGGCATCACCACCACGGGGATGGGGAGCATTGCCACGGGGAAAGCGGCCATAGCCATCATCATGAAGGCGGGGAGCATGGGCATGGCCATCACCATGAAGGCGGGGAGCATGGGCACGGCCATCACCATGAAGGCAACGGGCATGGCCATGGGCCGGACTGTACCTGTGGCTGCCATGGGCATGGCCATCACCATGCGGAGGAGGTCTTTACAAGCTGGGGCATGGAAACCCCTGAGGCATATAGCAAGGAAGAGATTTCCCATATCCTGGAGGAACTGGAAAATGAAAGCGAATACGGCTTTGTACTCAGGGCAAAAGGCATGGTACCCGGTGCGGAAGGGGGATGGGTGTACTTTGATTACGTGCCGGATGAGAGCAATGTACGGGACGGCAAGCCGGACGTGACAGGAAAATTCTGCGTGATCGGCTCAAAGCTCAAAGAAGATAACCTGAAAAAACTTTTTGCAAAATAAAAGCTGTAAAATGGATACAGCTTTGAGGACGCCGGATATAATGCCATGTCCGGCAGTCCCCAGGAAAGAAGGGTAAAAATGAAACCGGTTTATATGATAAATGGTTTTCTGGAAAGCGGCAAGACAGAGTTTATACGCTATACCTTAGAGCAGCCTTACTTTCAGATAAAGGGCAGTACCCTTTTGATTGTCTGCGAAGAGGGGGAGGAAGAGTACGGGGACGCTCTTTTGAAAAAGACGCGCACGGAAATGGTGGCCATTGAGGAGGAGGAAGCCTTTAACGCCTCTAATCTCATCGAACTGGAAAAAAAGTATAAGCCAGAGCGCATTGTGATAGAATATAATGGTATGTGGAATTACAAGAACATGAAGCTGCCCTTCCATTGGGAGATGGAGCAGCAGATTACTATAATTGACGCATCCACCTTTCCCATGTACTTTACCAATATGAAGTCCCTGCTTGCAGAAATGCTGCGCAAGTCGGAGCTGATTATTTTTAACCGCTGTGACGGTGTGGAGGATTTAAGCAGCTACAAGCGGAATGTAAAAGCCATCAACCAACAGGCAGAGATTGTTTTTGAGGATTCGGAAGGGGAGGTAAACCAGATTTTTGAGGAAGACCTGCCTTACAGCCTGGACGATCCCATAATCTCACTGGATGACCAGGGGTACGGTATCTGGTATCTGGACAGCCTGGATAATCTGGAGCGCTATATCGGGAAAACAGTGCAGTTTACAGCCATGGTATTAAAGCCGGAAGATTTTCCCAGGGGATATTTCGTGCCTGGGCGCATGGCAATGACCTGCTGCGCGGATGATATGGCTTTTTTGGGCTTTGCCTGTGAATATGGCAAAAGTGACAGGCTCACTGACAAGCAGTGGGTAAAAGTGACTGCCAAAGTAGTGAAAGAATACTTTGCGGATTACAACGGGGAAGGCCCTGTACTGAAAGCTGTCAGTGTAGAGCAGGCAAAAGCGCCCAAGGAGGAAGTAATCAGCTTTGTATAGGTTTACAGGGAGATAATATCGGCAATGTACCAATATACAGCAATACAGTGGCTGTTTTTCTTTTATTTTTACTGTTTTTTCGGATGGGTTTTTGAATCTTCCTTTGTATCCATAAAAAGCAGGAAATTCGTCAACCGGGGCTTTATGCGGGGGCCTTTTCTTCCCATATACGGAAGCGGTGCTGTTATGATGCTGGTAGTATCCATGCCCTTCCAGGATAATATCCTCCTGACGTATATTGCAGGCTGTATGGGAGCTACGTCCCTGGAGCTGGTGACAGGCATTACCATGGAAACACTGTTTAAAGTCAGGTACTGGGATTATTCGGGCCAGAGGTTTAATTACAAAGGGCATATCTGCCTGTCCTCTACCATTGCCTGGGGATTTTTGACGATATTGATGACAGAACTGGTTCACAGGGCGGTGGAGAGGGTAATATTTATTATTCCCTATAAGGCGGTCACAGTGGCCACAGTGCTGGTTACGGTTTATATTATTGTGGACTTTACCCTTTCCTTTAAGGCAGCTTTGGATTTGCGGGATTTACTGCTGGGGCTGGAACGGGCAAGGGCGGAAATGGAACGTATCCAGAAACGCCTGGACGTAATCATTGCTGTTGCTAACGATGAGCTGGAAACCCGTCGGCAGAATGGCAGTATGCGGATAGATGAACTGATGGAAAACATTGAAGGGAAGTTTACTTCTTTAAGGGAGCGTATTAAGCTCACCCCTTCTGATTTCCTGGAGGATATCAGGGAGGAAATTGCGGAATTGCGGGGCAAATATACAGTGGAGAAGGAACGCAGGGGACAGTTTGGGAGGCTGAAGGATTTTTATCAGCGGAATCTCATTAAGGGAAATCCGGGAATGTACTCTAAACGTTTTTCGGAAGCCCTTGAGGAATTAAAGAAAGCAGCTAATGAAAGAATTGATAGAAAAAAATAAAAAAATTGAAAATAAGTATTGACTAATTGCCAGGTAAATGGTAATATACTGTTTGTGGCGTGAGTCAAGCGGAAGTGTCGGAACTGGCAGACGAGCAAGACTAAGGATCTTGTGACAGCAATGTCGTGTGGGTTCAAGTCCCATCTTCCGCATTGGTTAAAAGTATGGGAAACCTTGATTTTATTGAGGTTTCCCCATTTTTGTTTTTGTATGGCGAGAAATTTCATACCCGTTCCTACGACAATATTATTTTCATCAACATAATAGGTTTTTACTTCCTGTCTGTCTATTTTTACAGAGGAATCCGTAAAATCATTTGTCCGTAAAGAAACGAGTTCACCAATTCTTAAAGCAAGTGAGAAGTTCAGGCAAATCACTAAACAAGCAACATTATGAGTTTTTTTGTAGTGTCGCTCTGCTTCTTCAATAAGCAATTTCGTTTCATCATCAATATATACTTGCTCTGTTACTTCTTTTTTTATGGTTCAGTAAACTTTTTACTGGATATTCCATGAACACACCTTGATACATTAGTAGAAACTAATCGTTTTTCTACCGCATAATCCAACAGCATATTTGCCACAGATTTCATTTCCTTATACTTCCTACTGGAAAGTTCATACTTTTTAATCACTTTAAGTAACAGAAAAATAAAAGAAAATCACGCCGGAAGCCCTGGAGAACATGCAGGCCCAGCTTGAGGCAATGGAGCTTGGCTCCCTGCTGGGGATATTCCTGCAATCCTTCTTTGTGCAACTCACCATTGACTGTCACGATAAGTTACACGCCGGGAAATTAGACTGACATCTGGAGAGCCGGATACATTGAGAGGTGTAAGTCCGGTTCGGAGGGGAGTTTTCGGAAACTTGCCATAGTGATATGGCAAGGCGCCGGGTTCTTACCCTACTAATGACCAGCCTTGCCCCCATCCCCTTCGCCACCATCGCCAACCGGGAGGCCGGGCACATGGGGCACAACTATTTCAAGTCCCTTTTTGCCGTGGGGTTCCAGGGGATGCTGATTATGGTCTGCATGGCAATCTACGCCGTGCTGGTGCAGGGTATCGCGGCGGGCGGCGGCCTGATGGGGGCCATCTGGACCTGTGTGGGGTACACGGTGCTGCTGTGCTTCGTCCTCTTCAAGACCGGGAGCCTCTCGAAATCAATATGGGGCGCTCACTAAAATACCGTTGTAAAATATGCCGTTGAATTTTACATCAAATCAGGGTATACTAAGGGCAGGAAAGGAGAATGTGATTATGCCGAATATCAAACCAATCTCTGATTTGAGGAATTACAGTGATGTGCTCCGTGACGTATCTGTGGGCGCACCGGTCTTTCTCACCAAAAACGGACGCGGGCGCTATGCAATCATTGACATACAGGACTATGAAAAAACACAGGCAACCCTAAAGCTCATGGGCGAGCTTGCAAAAGGAAAAAAATCTGGAGAGGAAAAGGGATGGCTTTCGTCCTCGGATGTGAGAGCACATTTCCGGGCAAAGGCAAATGAAGAATAACATCCATTACTCCCCGGAAGCCCAGAACGACCTGGACGAAATCTGGGAGTATATTACCTTTGAATTATGTAATCCGCAAGCTGCTGAAAACACCGTAAACAAAATCATGGACACTGTTGATGAACTGGAAAATTTTTCAGAAATCGGCGCTCTGCTGTCCTCTGTGACAGATATAGAAAGCGACTACCGATTTCTCACCAGTGGAAATTACATGGTTTTTTACCGTGTAAATGGGCAAGACGTGTACGTTGACCGTGTTCTCTATGGCAGACGGGATTATCTTCGGATTCTGTTTCCTGATCTGCCGCAGAATGACAACGAAGGATAAAACAAAATATAGTAACGATGGAACCGCTGGCTGACGCAGGCGGTTTTTTATTGCTTTGGACCAACCTGGTCCGGAGTAATAAAAGAAGAAAAGATGAAATTGTATTTTACAGAAATGCGTAATCAATTATTGGAAGAAAATTACAAGGAAATTAATGACATTTATATGAGTAATGCTAAACTGTATCATGACTTGAACAATCATTTAAATGTCCTTTACCAGTTGTTAGATAAAGGGAATGAGGATGAGGCGAAGAAATATATTAAAGAAATAAGCAAGCCAATTCTGAAATTATCACAAACAATTTGGACAGGTGTTGATGTTGTAGATGTCATAATCAACAGTAAGATAGAAAAGATGAAAGAAAAGGGAATTGCATTTGAAATCAATGTGGAATTCCCACAAAACACTAATATCATGCCACATGATATATGTACTATATTGGCAAATCTGTTGGATAACGCCATAGAAGCAACAAGTAAATTGCAAAAATGCAGAAGTATTTCATTAACTATTCGAAAAATCAACCACTTTTTAATGATTAAAGTTTCAAATTCATGCATTGATAATATAGATGAATTTACTCAATATCCTGAAACAACAAAGGAAAATAAAGAACTTCATGGATGGGGATTGCCGAGTGTTATGGAGACAGTAGAAAAATATGAGGGCACATTAAAATGTATTAACCAAGGCAACCAATTTATTGTAAAGATTATGATGTTTTTTGAAACACCTGTTTCGCATTAATAATAAAATGATAATATAATTTATAATGATCTGTTGCATTATATATGTAGCTGATTCTTTTCTATTTTTTGCCGGATAGTCAAGGTGGCTACATCAGCTAAAAATAGCAGATACCGGCACTCTGTAAACAGTCCATTTTTAGTTGTGGTAGTTGTAGGCTTGAAAAAGCCAAGACAATTTAATAGGATGCATATACACCTAATTTTACTTTTTCTGTCTCACTTTATGCAGGGATAAAGTATAGACAGAATCCCGTTTCACGCAAAGAAGTGCATGCAATGTATAATGTTGTCACCCGTTAAGATATGGAGCAGAAGATGGTGCCTCTTGTACCTGACAGATATAAGAGAAAAGAGAGTCTATCAATGATAGCTCTCTTTAATAAATACAGATTTATCCCCAAATATCATCTAATTCCAGTTGCGTACCACTTCCCGTTTCATAATTTTTAGGGATAAGGTCCGATTTCTCATCATCTGTAAGGTTATAAAAATATAGGGTAA